>ERZ779654.2-NODE-2-length-256254-cov-10.101214_pt1 | contig 256254 bp, 267 predicted proteins | sample MGYA00511075_ERZ779654 | MGnify/ENA primary metagenome ERZ779654 (study PRJEB29588, sample SAMEA2155636) | human gut metagenome | biome: human gut; feature: human-associated habitat; material: faeces | place: Denmark | collected 2008/2010 ...
GGTGCTCAAAGTATTTATTTTAAATAATTTGTGACAAATGATTGACTAACCTACACATAAAAGTCAATAAAATTAACCATAATTATTGAAATTTACATAAAAATATGATAAGATATTTTTGTTATTTTTATTATCTTGCTTTAAGCAAGTGTATATATAAATCCTATCTAAATAATTTTATACGAGGAGGAATACTTATGTTTAAAAATTTTTTTAAGACGTTGTTTGGTAAGAAATCTTCTGATGAGGATACTCGGAAAATAGAAGATTCCTGTAACTATTGGGCTGATAAAGATGCAGTAGATTATTCTCCTTCTTTTACAGCACAGGATGTACTCTCTTCTACAGAAACAGTTAACGCTAGCGATACTACATTATCTAAAGAAACAGAAGAAGATAAGAAAAATACTTCTGGTGGCAGTTGGGGCTGTGGAGGAGGTTGCGGTGGAGGCTGCATTGGTGGCTGTGGTGGAGGTTGTTTATAATCTCAGGAGGGATAGTAATGGCACAAAAATACTTTGGACTACAATGGCATATTACAGATAGTTGTGATCAAAGATGTAAACATTGTTATATTTATGCAGGAAAAGATTTGTGTAAAAACAATGATTTACCTTTCGAAAAACTTTCTGTAATATTGCAAGATTTTATTATTACCAGTAAAAAAATGAAACGGACACCTTTTATCTCTGTAACTGGTGGAGATCCTTTACTTTATAAAAATGTATGGGATTTTCTCGAGTTACTCAAGCAAAACAACATTAAATTTGCGATATTAGGAAATCCATTTCATATTACAGATGAAGTAGCTATGAAACTCAAAGATTATGGATGTATTAATTATCAAATGTCTTTGGATGGATTAGAAGCAACCCACGACTTTATTAGAAAAAGAGGCTCTTTTACTGCAACCTTAAGTAAGCTTAATTGCCTGAGAAAAGCAGGAATTGCTACTACTATTATGGCTACTGTTTCAAAGAGTAATATCGACGAAATTCCTAATTTGGTTGACACAGTTGTAAAATATGAGGTAGACAATTTTGCTTTTGCAAGATATTGCCCTAATCCAGATGATTTTCAAAATATTGTGTCTGCAGAAGAATATCACGAATTTTTAGGCACAATGTGGGAAAAGTTTATTTCCTATAAAGACAGTCATACGAAGTTTGTATTAAAAGATCATTTATGGACTTTATTTCTTTATGAAAATGGTTTGTTTAATATAGACAATGTTGAAAATCCTAAGGATTTGATATTAGATGGGTGTCGGTGTGGAATTTCTCATATGACAGTTTTGTCTGATGGAACAGTATATGCTTGTAGAAGATGTGAATCTCCAATTGGAAAAGTACCAGAAGAAAGTTTGTACGACATTTTTTTTGGTGAAAAAATGAAACAATATAGACAGTACGAAAAATTTGAAGAATGCTCAAAATGCAAATTGAAAAATTTTTGTCGTGGTTGTCCATCAGTCGCTAAATGTCTTTCAGGTAATTTTTACGGTAAAGATCCTCAATGTTGGAAAACAATTAAATAACGTAAGTAACCCGTTTTGATTTTTTCAAAACGGGTTTTACTATTCACTATTTTATATAATAATTATTATCTAATCCTTCTAATTTTTTTATTCCTTTACTATCTTGTAATATATTATATTGCTTTTTAGCTATTTCATTTAATCTTTCAAGTCTTGTCTTTTGTTCTATTCCTTGAGCTATCATCTCGCTATTTAAATTTTCTAAATTACTCAAAATTACTAACTGAAGAATATTTGCATAGTCTCTCATATTGCCATCTAAAGTAGGATTTTTATCTTTCTATTCTTTTGCAGTCATTCCAAATAATGCAACATTTAAAATATCTGCTTCATTGGCATATACATATAATTTTTGCTTTTCAGTTAGTATAGGAATTATATTTTCTTTTATACTATCAGTATGTATTCTATAATTTGTTTTTGCAAGTTCTCTTCTAACTGACCAATCAATTTTGTTTTGATAGCTTTCATTCTGCTTTAATCGTTCAAATTCTGTAATTAAATATAATTTAAATTCTACATTCAACCAACTTGCAAACTCGAAAGCAATATCAGGGTGTGCAAATGTACCTATGCTATATTTTCCACTGCTTGGAATAATTCCAATAGCATTAAACTCTTTCTTCCAACGATTTGGTGTCATAGTAAAACGGTTATATCCAACTTCATCGATTTTAATTCTGTGTGATTCCACGGAATTAAAATTTTCATTATGTAATTCTTCCCAAAGATTATAAAAATCGAAAGAATTTTTATTAGACATCCAATTACGTATAACTCCTGATGGATCATTTTCATTTTGATATTTTGCTAAATCTGTTAGAGATATATAATCTACATTATCTACTCTCATAACTCTAACTAATTTATTATTTACATTCATTTGTGTTGTTATAAGTTCTTTACTCATAATATCACTTCCAATCTCTTTAAATTCTCCACTTATTACAGAACAATTGTTTACAGTTGTCGAGTAAAAATCTAAATATAAATTAATTCTTTGAATATAATTTCTTCTGCTGAACACTTATAATTATTCATAAATCCAGTCCATTTTAGTGGGTCAGTATCTTTCAAATGTTCATCAATAGGATTTTTCTGTAGCATTTGTTTCATAAGTATTTCAAATTTCCTTTTAGCTTGTTTATCAGTTTCAACAATATGTTTTCTTAAAGTCTTGTTCATAAACATTATTATATATTCTGCTTTCTTATGATTTTTTAAATATTCTAATCTTAAATGACCATACTTTCCAATATTATAATCTTTTGCATATTCCTCTTTCTCTAAAAATAAGTCAGGAATAAAATAATCTCCCTCTTTGTGATAAGTTATCTCTACCATAATAAAATCCTCCTAAAATTTAATTTTACTACTTTTTAGAACTATATTTTATATCGTTTTCAGCTATCTACAAATATAAATTTTTAAAAGTGTACTTAACTTATTCCTACTGGGTTAGGACTTATGGCAAAGCCAAAGTCCATAGCTACGAAGAAATTTCAAAGGAGGGATTTTATGGAGCAAGAATTGGCATATTCTTTTCACTTGGGTAGTGATAAAAACAAAAGTAAATTAGCAAAGAAAGTTGCAAAAGAAAATTTATCTGGAACTACATCTTTATCAAATAATGCAATTCAAAATGCAAAAGATTTATCAGATGTTAATAAGCATAACTTGCGATATTTTGATAATCAAACAGAATTGATTAGAACTATATATGGGACAAGTGATATTGTAAATGATGTTAAGCAAGTATATTGGGATGAATTTGAACAAGCTAGAATTGAATATAACAACAAACAAACTCGTGAAGATAGAAAAATTGAAGATTACTTCAAAAAAGTATGTGATTCACAGAATGATATTGCTTGTGAAATTATAATAGAACTTGGAGATATGGACTTTTGGAATGATAAAGACGAAAGATATAGATTTAAAATGGTTGATGTATATAATGAGCAAGTAAAGGATTTAATTAAAATTATACCAGATTTTAAAATAGCAAATGCTACAATACATTTTGATGAAGTTTCTCCCCATATGCACATTGTAGGCGTTCCCGTTTCTTATGATTGTAAAAGAGGAATGAAAAAACAAGTAGTAAAATCAAAATTATTTACTAAAACCACATTAACACAAATACAAGATAAAATGAGAAATGCTTGTATAAAATCTTTTAATAAGTTTTATGATATGGATTTTAAGCTAAAGGAAAAGCAAAAAGGCAGAAATCAAGACATAAATGTCAAAGATATGGGCGATTATAGAAAAATCAAGAAACAACTAGCTAAAAAAGAACAGAAACTTGAAAAAGCAAATACGCAAATTAAAGAACTTTATAATACTGGCAATGATGTAAATAAAATATTAGACAATTTGAAACCTACTCTAATGAATAAAAATAATATAGTTATTTCAAGCGAGAGCGTCCAAAAATTGAAGAATTACACAAAAGACGTAAAAAATATTACTAAAACTGTCAGAAGTGTAAATGACTTAAATATGGCGATTAAAGATTTTGAACATTCTGTTTTTAAAATAGAAAAGGAAAATCGTTCTCTAAAATATCAGTTAGAACTAAAAGATGATGAAATAGATAGCTTGAAAGGCGAATTATCTACTAAAGATAAGATTATAGGAAAACTACAAGTTGAAAAAGAAAAACTAAAACAAGAACTACATAAGTTTAAAGACTTTTGGCATAGCATTATGAAATATTTTCATAAAAGGATATGCTATGATAAAGATGAAAACTATAAAATTGTTAGTAAAGATCTATATAAAAATGGTATATTTACTGATGATGAAAATGAAATTGCAAACGATATTACTAGAAAAGTAGAACCAAAAGAAGATATAGAAAAATCTAAAACTAAAAAGAAAGATAATTTTGAATTAAAGTAGGGAGTAAAAGATTATGGAAGAAAGTAAAGCTGAAAATGTTATAAATATAATTAAAGATATGAATACAAAAGATAAGTTAAGATTAGGAATATGTTTAACTACAAGCGATTGGGCTAATATTTTATATAACAAAACTGAAATGTATGAGAAATTTGATACTATGCTAAAAGAAGTAGATGAAGAATATAGAACTACTCTTATAAATTTTGCTAAATACAAGCTTGTAATGTTTACAATGGCTAAAATAATGGAAATGGAGCAAATTCAAAGAAATAAGGTGATTTTATTTTTGTTTAATAGTGTTAAATAAGCAACAGATATAGAAATATAATATTTTATGTAAAAATTATATAAAAATAGCTAGTTGCCAAAATTGCTGATATATGCTATAATACTTACATCTATTGACATGGGTTACCATAGCTTAATAGTTGCTGGTAGGAATGATTTGAGATAATATTTTATTTCTCTTTCAACCTAACAAAACCTTAATGCAAGCATAGTGCCATAGTGTTTGTAAAACAAATAATTTTATGGAGGTGTTAATTATGGCAAAAAAAGTATCAAAAGAGGTTCCGATTGCAGAACGGATAATTGAGTTTGACAAGGATGACTTCTGTGAAAACTTTTCACCTTCCGATGTTTCGGAAAGCATGGTTACAAAGAAAATGTTGGAAGAGTTTGCAGAGAAGGCTTTAGTTCTTGTTGATGGCACAGACATTCTGCAGTATGCAAATGAATACCCTATTGTGGTGTATCAGTGCAACGAAAGTATCTGTTATGCAGACATAATGCCTGAGCCTCGCTTGAACAGCTTTGTTCTCAACATTGTTGTGTCAACGGGAGTGGATGGCAAGAGATATTCGGTAGGTTCAGGAAAAATGGAAGAAGAACCTATTGGATTTGACACAATTACTTATTATGAAGATCCCTTTGGTATCAAACATCAAATTATTCAGTATGACATATGCAAGTTCTTACTGAAAAGACCTAAGCTAGTAGTTTCAGAAGAAGGTATTCTTGTTTTCTATACTGAAGATGAGATTTTGGCAACAACGGATTGCCAGCAGTATGCATGGGTTCGTTGGGATGACACTATTGAAAATTGCACAAGCATTGAAAACATTATCGCATATAAAGAGTATTGCGAAGTAACTCTTATTGAGGGCGAAGATGTTTTTGATGATTTTGGTGAAATTGCTGAAAAAGCTCCCAGACATGTTTTGGCTCTGAACTTCAACTTGAAGGTAGCAGACCATAATATGATTAATCCTAAATTTACTAAGAAGTCATAAGCATAAAGAAACTCTAAGGTACTACAAACCCATCAATCGCAACAAACGGTTGATGGGTGTTATATATATATATATAATTTTTGTTAAAATTGTTGCAATTCATAAAAAATATGATATACTACAGGAAATTGATTGATATTTGTATCAATCGTTATGAGAGCCAAAAAGTTGTAGATAACTACTTCGTTAGCACCATATTATAACAACTTACGAACTTAAAAGTTTGTAGGTTGTTTTTTTGTACATAAAACTAAAATGTTCTCTTTCTGGAAAGGAGGGCATTTTTTATGTTTGAATAAGAGAATGAATTGTAGTTGCTCATAAAATGGCTTTTGCTGACGTTTAGCATCAACCAGAATATATTTGATATTTTATAATTATCTGGAGATTGTTAGAATTGAAGATTTTGATTTAAAGTTAATAAAACAAAAAATTCTACTTAGAGGTTCACATATAGAGGAAAATATGTTATAATAACAACGTTATATTTTAATAAAAAGTAAATATATTAAATAATTCTTAAAAAATAACTTTTATTAAAAGATGAAAGGAGAAAACATGGGATTTTTTGAAAAATTAAAACAAGGAATGAATAAAACTAAAAGTTCATTTGACGAAAAGATAAATAATGTGTTTAAAAGCTTTAGAAAAGTAGATGAAGAATTTTTAGATGAATTAGAAGAAGTTCTAATTATGTCAGACATAGGAGTAGAAACATCAGTTAAGATAATTAGCAACTTAAGAAACAGAATAAAAAAAGATAAGATACAAGACGAAGAAGATGTAAAAAAAGCATTAAGAGAAGAAATGAAAAAAATATTAGATGTTACAGACATTAATTTACATTTAAATACAAAGCCATCTGTTATTTTAGTAGTTGGAGTAAATGGAGTAGGAAAAACAACATCTATTGGAAAAATTGCAAATAGATTAGCAAAAGATGGTAAAAAGGTAGTTGTAGCAGCAGCAGATACTTTTAGAGCAGCAGCTGTAGAACAATTAGAAATATGGGCAAACAGAGCAGGAGCTGATATAGTAAAAAGAGAAGAGGGTGTAGATCCAGCTTCTGTAGTATATGAAGCAATAAAAATAACAAAGAAAAAAGATGCAGATGTATTAATTGTAGATACAGCAGGAAGATTGCATAATAAAAAGTATTTAATGGACGAGTTAAATAAAATTCAAAAAGTAATTAACAAAGAAATGCAAGAGGCAGACAAAGAAGTATTATTAGTAATAGATGGGACGACAGGTCAAAATGCGATTTCACAAGTAAAAGCATTTAAAGAAGAGGCAGATTTAACAGGATTGGTTATTACTAAATTAGATGGAACAGCAAAAGGTGGAGTAGCAATTGGAATTGTTGAAGAAAATAAAATCCCAATTAAGTTTATAGGTGTAGGAGAACAAATTGACGATATGGAGATTTTTAATTCAGAAGATTTTGTAAAAGCAATCATTTAATAAAAAAGGATGTTAGAATTTAGGAGGAAAAAAAGTGAAAGAAGAGAGTAAAGAAAACGATAATATTTCAATCCAAAAAGAGAAAGATACAAGCAAAAAAGATATACTAGATTTAAATAAAAAGAAAAAAAATAGAACAAGAATGATTTTAGTATTATTATTTTTACTATTATTTGCAGGAATTAGTTATATTGAATTAAGAGGAAGTTATTTAGAATATTTGGAATTGGGTCAAAATTATACAAATATATTTTATACAAATCTAACTTATAGATATGGAATTATGGCAGTTAATTTTGTTATTTTATATTTTATTTTATATTTTACAAATAGGGGAATAAAAAAAGGATTAAAGCCATTTTTTGAAAAAGAAAAAAAAGAAATTCCGAAATTGCCAAATAAATCTTTAGCTTTAGTAATATCAGCATTAGTTAGTTTTGTAACATCATCAGCATTGATGCAAAAAATTATGCTTATTTCTAATGGTACATCATTTGGAATTCAAGACCCGATATTTGGATTAGATATTGCTTATTATATGTTTCAAAAACCAGTAATTGAAACATTAGCATTATATTTTGTAATTCTTTTTGTAGGATTATCAATTTATATAGCATTATATTATGTAATAGCATTTAATCGTTACTTTGATGGCGTAGATGGAAAAATGCTAAAAGAAAGCTTGTTTATGAAAAAATTAACAAGAAATGCATTATTAATAATAATAGGAATTGCAATTCTTACAGTAATAAATACTCAAAATACAATGTTTGGAAAAATTCTAACTGTTAAAAATGACTTAGAAATAGTAGGAGCAGGGATGACAGAGACAACCATTAAGTTATGGGGATATGTAATATTTGCATTTGTCATTATAATATTTGCATATAGAGCATTAAAATACTTTAAAAAAGGAAATACAGGTAAAGTATTAAAGAATCTTGCAGTAATACCAGGATATTTAGTAGTATTATTTATAGTAATGGTAGTATTTGATTTAGCATTTGTTAGCACAAATGAATTAGATAAAGAAAAAGAATATATAGCAGAAAATATAAAGAATACTAAAAATGCATATAATATTAATATAGAAGAAAAGAATATAGAAAATTCAGGAACCATAACAAGTGAAGAAGTAGAAGAAAATGCTAATGTAATTAATAATATACCAGTTATTAGTAAAGATGCTGTATCAAAAACATTAGAAAATAGTCAAACAGTGACAGGACACTATGTTTATCCTAATATTAGTATTGCAAAATACAATATAAATGGAAAAAATCAGCTAGTATATGTAGCACCAAGAGAAATAACAAACTCAGGAAGAACTTATAATAATAAAACATATGAATATACACACGGAATAGGAGAAATATTTACATCAGCAACAGAAAGTTCACAAAATGGAAATATACAGTATATTCAAAAAGACATAGTTGGAAAAGATGAAAAAATAAATATTTCTGAACCACGTATTTATTTCGGATTAGAGACAAAAGAGACAATTGCAACAAATACGAAAAACAAAAACGAATATGATTACACTGATGAAAACGGAACAGATCAAGTATATTCTTATAATGGACAAGCTGGATTGCAATTAGGATTTTTAGATAGATTAATATTAGGTATAAAAAAAGGAGATATTAATTTAGCTTTCTCAGGAGAAATAACAAATGAAAGCAAAATTTTAATTAATAGAGATGTAATAACAAGAGCCAAAAAAGCATTACCATATTTAATTTATGATGAAGAACCATATACTGCAGTAACAGATGAAGGAAAGATTGTATGGGTGTTAGATGCTTATACAGTATCATCTAGTTATCCATATTCACAATATACAAGTATAGAACATGATGGAACAAAAGAAAAAATAAACTATATTAGAAACTCTGTTAAAGTAATTATCGATAGTTATGATGGTACAATGTCATATTATATAACAGATAGAAATGATCCAATAGCTATGGCATATAGAAACATTTATCCAAGCTTATTCAAAGAATTAGATGAAAAAATACCAGAAGATATATCAAGTCATTTTGTATATCCAGAATTTTTATATAATGTACAAGCAAAAATTTTAAAAGTATATCATAACGTAAAACCAGATGTATTATATAGAGCTGACGATGTATGGGATATTGCAAAATTTAATAGTACAAAATCAACAAAATCAACAGGAACTTATATGGAACCATACTATACAATGGTAAAAACATCAGATGGAGAACAACTAGGACTAGTTCAAATTTACACACCAGATGAAAAACAAAACATTATATCATATTTAGTAGGAAGCAATAGTAATGGAAACAATGAACTAAAACTATATAAATTTTCAGCAGACAGTAATATTGTGGGACCAATGCAACTTGATAAACAATTAGAAGAGGACGAAGCAATATCAAGTGAACTAAAATCATTAAATGTTACAGGAACAAAATTAACAAAACAAATGATAGCAGTTCCTATTAATAATACAATATTATATGTTGAACCAATATATCAAACAATGTTAAACGAATCAGAAGTACCAGTACTAAAAAAAGTAGTTGTAGCATCAGGAAACAAAGTTGCAATAGGAGACAACTTAACAAAAGCATTAGAAAATTTACTTTCTAAATATGCGGTAGACATAGAAGTAGAAAACACAGATGATGTTGAAGGATTAATAGAAGCAATTATAAAAGCAAACAAAAACCTAACACAATCAAATGAAAATAATGACTGGGAAATGATGGGGAAAGACATAAAGAAAGTTCAAGAATTAATAGATTCTTTAGAAAAAGTAAAAGAAAAAGAAGATAAAAAATGAGACACAGGGGACAGGTCTTAAATGTCTCATAATGAATAAAAAAGAGGAAACAATTCTTTGTTTCCTCTTTTTATAAAATACTATTTGTGTAAATATTAGATTACTAATTTATAAAAAACTTTCTTTCCTTTTTTTAAAATAGCATAGCCATCTTTAAAATCATTATCAGATAAACAATAATTTACATCAGTAATTTTGTTATCATTTAGAGAAATTCCACCTTGATTTACTAAAGTTCTTGCTTGACCTTTTGAAGGAGCAATACCAGTTGTTATAATTGCCTCTAAAATAGAAATATTTGTAGATTCGATTTTTACTGTAGGCATATTTTCTAAACTGCCAGTACCATTAAATAAAGCATTAGAAGCTTCTTCTGCTTTTTTTGCTTCATCTTCTCCATGAATTAATTTTGTGATTTCATAAGCTGCTATTTTTTTAGCTTCATTAATATGTTCATCTTTTAGTGAAGTAAGCTCATTAATTTTATCTATAGGCAAAAATGTAAGCATTTTTAAAACATTTTCTACACTTGAATCTTCAATGTTTCTCCAATATTGATAAAATTCATAAGGAGATGTCTTTTTAGAATCTAGCCATAAAGCACCTTTTTCAGTTTTACCCATTTTCTTTCCTTCTTTTGTAGTAAGAAGTTTAAAAGTTAAACCGAAAGAATCATCTTTTCCAATTTTTCTGATTAAGTCAACTCCACCGATTATATTAGACCATTGGTCATTTCCACCTATTTCAAGTTTACATCCATATGTGTTATATAGATGTAAAAAATCATAAGATTGCATTAACATATAACTCATTTCAAAAAATGTTAATCCTGTTTCTAATCTTTGTTTATAACATTCAGCAGCAAGCATTTTATTAACTGAAAATAAACTACCAATTTCACGCATAAAATCAACAAATTTGAAATCTAAAAGCCAATCAGCATTATTTACAATAATGGCAGCATTTTCTCCTTCAAAACTAACAAATTTTTCTATTTGCTTTTTTAAACATTCAACATTATGATTAATATCTTCGCGAGATAGCATTTTTCTCATGTCTGTTTTACCAGAAGGATCACCAATGCTAGCAGTACCACCACCAACTAAGATAATTGGTTTATGACCACATTTTTGCATATGACTTGCAACCATTAGTGAAACAAAATGACCAACATGTAAACTATCAGCAGTAGGATCAATTCCAATGTAGAAAGCAACAGATTCCTTACTAAATAGTTCTTTCATTTCTTTTGGATGAGTCATTTGCTCTATATAGCCTCTTTCTTCTAATATGTTAAAAACATTTTCCATCACGTTCATTCCTTCCATTAATTAGTCTAAATTAATATTGTTTATATTTTTTGTTTTATTTTTTAATGTGTTTTTAAACCCTTTAAATTCTTCATATCCTAAAAATCTGTTTAAGTTTTTTACAGAAATACCAGTTTCACCTGAAATGGTATCAAGTGAATTTTCTAAACCGTTTTCTTGTACATAAGATTTAAAATTTGAAAATTCAAATCCATCTTTAGTACTACATTTAGGGCATACGTTACCTTCTGAAATATAAAAACTACCACATCTACTACATCTATTAAATTCCATAATTTTTCCTCCTATTTTATCTTTTGACAAGTTTTTTTAAAATCCAACACATTGTATCATAAAATTTAATAAAATAAAAGAGCTTTTTAATTATTTTGTAGTTTTATAAACTTTTCATAAAATTCAGGGATATGGTTTTGCAAACGAATAGGTTTTAAAGAAGTATCAGTAAAACAATGTTTAGTTTCACCAGTTAAAACAATGTTACCAGTTTTTTTATTAGTTATAGAATATCCCATTGTTAAGCGAACACCATTAAATTGTTTAACATAAGGTTCTATTAAAATAATGTCATTAAAAGTTACATGATGTTTAAAAGAACAATTTACTCCTAGAACTGGTATCATAATTCCGTTACTCTCAAATGAAGAGTATGGCATTTCAAATTGTTCTAACATTTTACATCTGGCTTCTTCTAAAAATCTGATATAATTTGAATGGTGAACAATTCCCATTTTATCAGTTTCATAATAATTTATTTTTCTTTCAAATATAAAATCCATTTTTATCTTCCTTTCAAGTTATAAGTATATAAAAACAAAAGGCTAATGTCAAATGTTGAAATTAAAAGAAAATTGTGTTAAAATATATCTATTAACATTAGAAAATGTCTGTATGAATATATGGACATAAGGAGGAAGAATTGTGCTGGAAATAAACGCATTCCTTAAAGACAATTTCATAGTTGTCAATGCAGAAAAAAAAGAAAGGAAAGTAATAAATATGACTCGTGAAAAAGTCATAAAAGTGATTGAAAGTACTTTTTTGGATGAAAACATCGATAAAGAATTATACATTCTTTATGGAACGGTGTTGGGAGGTGCCTGCGGAATAATTATCAAAGAAAATAAAATAGAAGTATATATTTCATGTATAGCATATGCTTCTAAAAGACCAGAAATGGTATTAACAGGAAAAAAGAATTGGAAAAAATTATTCTGCTCGAAGATTTTTTAAGAAAAGGAGACTTCGTTTTTTACGGAGTCTTTTTTTAATAAAATAATTAAAAGAAATATAGAAAAAGTTAACAAGCAGTGGTATAATATGAAAAAACAAAATGGAGAAAAAAATGAAAAAAATAAATGGAATAATAATGCAATACTTTGAATGGTATATGGAATGTGAACAAAATTTATGGAATAACATAAAAGAACAAGCAAAAAAATTATCTGAATTAGGAATTACAGCAATATGGTTACCACCAGCATATAAAGGAATAGGTGGAGCAAATGAAGTCGGATATGGAGCATACGATTTATATGATTTAGGTGAATTTGATCAAAAAGGAAGTATAAAAACAAAATACGGTTCAAAAGATGAATATCTAGAATGTATTGAAGTGCTAAAACAAAATGATATAGAAAGCTATGCAGATATAGTATTAAATCATAAAATGGGAGCAGATAAATTACAAACGATACCTGCAACCAAAGTAGATTGGGGAAACCATAATCTTCAAATATCAAACCAAGAGACAGTAAGAGTTGCTACTAAGTTTACTTTTCCAGGAAGAAAACATAAATATTCAGAATTTGAATGGAATTGGACACATTTTGATGGAATTGATTATGATGAAAATTCAAAAGAACATGCAATTTTTAAATTTAAAGATAAAAATTGGAATAATGCTGTAGATGAAGAATTTGGAAACTATGATTATTTAATGGGAGCAGATATAGATTTTACAAACCAAGAAGTTGTTGAAGAATGTACAAAATGGGGAAAATGGTATATAGATATTACGCAAATTGATGGACTTAGACTAGATGCCGTAAAACATATTCCAGCAGATTTTTATAAAAAGTGGATAAAAGACTTAAGAGAGCAAACAAAAAAGGAATTATTTACAGTAGGAGAATATTGGACAGGAGATGTTCAGAAATTACATAGATATATAACCGAAACAGAAGGAGAAATATCTTTATTTGATGTACCTTTGCATTATAAGCTTTCATCAGCATCTAAAGAAGAAAATTATGATTTATCACAACTACTGGATAATACATTAGTAAAAGAAAATTCAAGTAAGGCAGTTACATTTGTAGATAATCATGATACTCAACCAGGACAAGCATTAGAAAGCTTTGTAGAAAGATGGTTTAAACCAGCGGCATATAGTTTGATATTACTTAGAGATGAAGGATATCCATGTGTTTTCTATGGAGACTATTATGGTATTCCACATGATGATATTAAACCTATTGAAGAACTAAAAATTTTAATTAATTTAAGAAAAGAAAAGGCATATGGAGAACAACATGATTATTTTGATCATCAAAATTATATAGGTTGGACAAGAGAAGGCGATGAAGAACATATTAAATCTGGATTAGCAGTTGTGATTTCAAATACAGGAGATGGGGAAAAGAGAATGTATATAGGAACTCAATTTGCGGGAAGTAAGTTTATAGATAGTTTAGAAAATTGTGAAGAAACTATAGAAATAGATGATTATGGATTTGGAAATTTTAAAGTAAAAGGAAAATCAGTATCAGTATGGGTTAAGATATAAAATAAACAAGAATAAAGAAAAGCGACAAAAAACGACAAAAAATGGGACATTTTAGACCTGTCCCTGATGTGTCAAGAAAGGAGAAAAGGATGTCTAAATTTGTTCATTTACATATACATAGTGAGTTTAGTTTGTTGGATGGAGCAAATAGAATCAAAGATTTGCCTAAAAGGGCTAAGGAGTTGGGAATGGATGCTATTGCTCTTACAGATCATGGGGTTATGTATGGTGCAATTGATTTTTATAAAGCATGCAAGGCAGAAGGGGTAAAACCTATTATTGGTTGTGAGGTATATGTAGCACCTCGTTCACGATTGGATAAAGAACCTAATATTGATAATAAATATAATCATCTTATTTTGCTTGCTAAAGATAATGAAGGGTATAAAAATTTAAGTAAGTTAGTTTCTTTAGGGTTTGTTGATGGATATTATTATAAGCCACGTATTGATTTAGAGATTTTAGAGAAATATCATGAAGGTTTAATTTGTTTGAGTGCATGCCTAGCAGGAGCTGTAAATCAAGCTTTATTAAATGGTCAAAATGAGAAGGCAGAAGAAATTGCTTTATGGCATAAGAGAGTTTTTGGAGAGGATTATTATATTGAAATTCAAAATAATGGAATTCAAGAACAAGTTTTAGCTAATCAAAAATTAGTACAATTAGCTAGAAAATTAGATATTCCGCTAGTTGCTACTAATGATGCACATTATTTAAAAAAAGAAGATGCTTATAATCATGAGGTTTTATTGTGTATTCAAACAGGAAAAAGAATGAGTGACATTGATCGTATGAGATTTGACACAGATGAATTATATGTTAAGTCTCCAGAAGAAATGATAGAATATTTTAAAGCGTTTCCAGATGCAATAGAAAATACAGTTAAAATTGCAGAAAAATGTAATGTTGAATTTGAATTTGGACATACTATTTTACCTAATTATGATGTACCAAAGGAATTTCCTACACATTATGATTATTTTAAAAAATTATGTGATGATGGAATAGAAAAAAGATATGGAAAAAATCCATCAAAGGAAATATTAGATAGAGCAGAATATGAGATTAGTGTCATAAAAAAGATGGGATATGTGGATTACTTTTTAATTGTATGGGATTTTATAAATTATGCTAAAACCCATGGAATACCTGTAGGACCAGGACGTGGATCAGGAGCTGGTTCGATTATTGCGTATGCTATTGAGATAACAGATATTGACCCTATGAAATATGGATTACTTTTTGAAAGATTTTTAAATCCGGAAAGAATAAGCATGCCTGATTTTGATGTTGACTTTTGCTATGAACATAGGCAAGACGTAATTGATTATGTATCAAGAAAATATGGACATGACCATGTATCACAGATTATAACTTTTGGAACAATGGCTGCTAAAATGGTTATTAGAGATGTTGCAAGAGTTTTAGATGTACCATATTCAGAGGCTGATAGTTTAGCAAAAATGATACCTAATGAACTACATATTACTATAAAAAAAGCATTAGAACAAAATAAAGAGTTAAAAGAAAGATATGAATCTGATGAATTAGTAAAAAAAGTATTGGATATTGCAATGGGATTAGAAGGAATGCCAAGACAGGCTTCTACTCATGCGTGTGGAATTGTTATAACAAAAGAGCCAGTAGATACATATGTTCCATTATATGTTAGAGATGGACAAATATCTACACAATATATAATGACAACTTTAGAAGAATTAGGACTATTAAAAATGGACTTCTTAGGATTAAGAACATTAACAGTAATTCAAGATACTATTGATTTAGTAAAAGAAAATAGAGGAATAGATGTAGAATTTGATAAAGAAATGGCAGATCCTAAAGTATATAAACTATGGCAAGAAGGAAAATCATGTGGAATTTTTCAGTTTGAATCGCAAGGTATGACAAACTTCATGAAAGAACTAAAGCCAGATTGTTTAGAAGACTTAATAGCAGGAGTTTCTTTATATCGTCCAGGACCAATGGACCAAATTCCAAGATATGTAAAAGGAAAATTAAATCCTGGACATAATGAATATACTCATCCAAGATTAGAACCAATATTAAATGTAACATATGGATGTATGGTATATCAAGAGCAGGTTATGCAAATTGTTCGTGATTTAGCAGGATATTCACTTCGGAAGAGCTGATTTAGTAAGACGTGCAATGGGAAAGAAAAAGCTAGATGTTATGGCAAAAGAAAGAGAAATATTTATTAATGGACAAGTAGATGAAAATGGAAATATTATTGTACCAGGGTGTGTAAGAAATGGAATTGATGCAAAATCAGCGAATAAAATATTTGACGAAATGGCAGAATTTGCTAAATATGCTTTTAACAAATCACATGCAGCATGTTATGCAGTAGTAGCCTATAGAACAGCTTATTTAAAAGCATATTATCCAGCTGAGTTTATGGCAGCAACATTAAATAGTTTTTTAGGAAATTTAGATAAAATTCCTCAATATATTGATGAATGTAGAAGTCTTGGAATTGAAATTTTAAAACCAGAAATAAATAAAAGTAATACAAAATTTACTGTTGAAAATGGAAAAATAAGATTTGGACTTCGGAAGTATAAAAAATGTAGGAACAGTTCCTGTTGACAACATTGTAAAAGAGAGAAATACAAATGGTTTATATAAGGGTTTTACAGATTTTTGCGAAAGAATTGCAGATGAATCAGTAAATAAAAAATGTATAGAAAGTTTAATTAAAGCAGGAGCATTTGATGAATTTGAACAAACAAGAAGTACTTTATTAGCTTCTTTTGAAAAAATAGTAGATACTATTCAAAGTGGAAAGAAAAAAGGTCTTGAAGGTCAAGTATCTATGTTTGATTTAGGAACAAAACAAGAACAGGAAAAATTAAATGAAATAAAATATACATTTGAAGAACATGAAGAATTGCCAAATAAAGAAATATTATCATTAGAAAAAGAAATGTTAGGAATTTATATTTCAGGACACCCACTAGAAAAATTAAGAAGTCAGATTGAACAACAAACCAATATTAATACAATGCAAATAAGAAATATAGATGAACAAATGACAACTAATATTGAAGAAAACCAAATACAGCAAGAGACGAAAATAAAATTTAAAGATGGACAAAGTGTAAAATATGCAGGAATTATAACTTCCATAAAGAAAAAGTATACTAAAAACAATAAGATTATGGCATTTGTAACAGTTGAAGATTTGTATGGAACAGCAGAAATAATTGTTTTTGAAAATGCATATATAAAATCCGGAAAGAGTTTAGTAGAAGAAAATATTGTGATAGTAGAAGGACGTTTAAGTATAAGAGAAGATGATACAACTACAATCATAGCAAATGAAATTAAAAATTTTGGAGAACAAAAGCAGAAAGTATTGATATTAGATATTAATGATAGTACAGAAGAACAGAAAAGTAAATTAAGAGGAGCTATAAAATATTTTTGTGGAGATAAAAATAATATTAATGTTCAAATTAAAATAGATAAAGAAATAAAACCTTGTGGACAGATTTATTTAACAAAAGATATAATGAAAGTAATTCAAAATATATTAGGAGATAATAGAGTTAAATTAGAGGAAAAATAAAAAGGAACATCATAAGTGTTCCTTTTTTTATTTTTTAAAATATTAAATCCATTCTCCATATTTTTTAATATAAACTTTTTTTGCAAACATAGCAACAAAACAATATAAAATTGGAACTCCAATAATAATTGACATGTAAGGAAGTGGGATAGGTATTAAACCAATAATATTTCCAAGCCATGTAAATGGAACGAGAATTCCTAATATACATAAAGCAATTGATGAAAAATATACCATTTTATGTGCGTTACTTTGAATAAAAGGTATTTTTGCAGTTCTAATAATGTGCATTCCTAAAAGATTTGATACAATACTATAAGTAAACCAAATTGTTTGGAAAAGTGCAGGATCTCTTAATTTAAATACAAACCATAAACATGCAAATACAATTAAATCAAAAGCAGAACTTAAAGGTCCCATAAATAGCATGAAATTTTTTAAACTTTTCAAACTAAATGTTCGAGGCTTTTGTAAATATTCTTCATCAACATTATCAAAAGGCAAAGTCAATTGACCAAAATCATAAAGCAAACCTTCAACTAATAATTGAATAGGAGTTTCAGGTAAAAAAGGTAATGCTACACTGGCAACTATAACAGACAAAACTTCACCAAAATTAAAACTTGTTGCCATTTTGATGTATTTCATTAAATTTCCAAAAGTTCTTCTTCCTTCAGTTACACCATCTAATAGTACATGTAAATCTTTTTCAAGTAAAATGATATCAGCAGATTCTTTTGCAATATCAACTGCAGTATCAACTGAAATTCCAACATCTGAATTTGTAAGAGAAGGAGCATCATTTATACCATCACCCATATATCCAACAACATTACCAGACTCTTTTAAAAGTCTAACAATTCTTGCTTTTTCTATAGGAGAAAGTTTTACAAATATATTGGTCTTTTTTAATAATCTTAAAACACCAGCATCAGCCAAATTTTCAATTTGGTTACCTTGAACTATATTTTTAGAATTAATACCAACTTTTTTACATATACATTCTGTTACTTCAGCGTTGTCACCAGTTAGGACAATAACTCTTATTCCAGCCCTGTTTAATTTTTGAATAGCAGATTTAGCTGATTCCTTTGGAGGATCTAAAAATCCAATAAAACCTAAAAGAATCATATTTTTTTCATCATCAATATTAAACATTGTAGTATCTCTTAAATCATTTTTTTGGCAAACAGCAATAACTCTTAAACCATCTTTATTTAACTTTTTGGCTATTTGTTTTATATTATCTTTAATTTTATTTGTAATAGGTGATAATTGCCCCTTATAATCTACCATATTACATATTTCAAGTATTTCTTCAACAGCGCCTTTAGTTATCATTTGTTTTTTTACACCGTCTGAAACAATAACAGATAAACGTCTACGTGTAAAATCAAAAGGAAGTTCATCTACTAGTTTATATTTCGTAGTGTAATCATTCATATCATTTTGCAAAGCTCTTGCAACAACTGCTTCATCAATATTTCCTCTTAAACCTGTTTGAAAATATGAGTTTAAAAACGCATGTTTTAGAACTCTTATATCTTCGTTACCATTTATATCTAAATACTTTTCAAGCACAATTTTATCTTCTGTTAATGTTCCGGTTTTATCAGTACAAAGAATATTCATAGCACCAAAGTTTTGAATAGAATCTAGTTTTTTAACAATTGTTTTCTTTTTTGACATTTTTACAGCACCTTTAGAAAGACTTGATGATAATATAACAGGTAAAAGTAAAGGTGTAATACATATTGCTATTGCAACAGCAAAAGTAAATGCTGTTACAGGAGCATGTTTCCATGCATTAAGTATAAAAACTATAGGAGTTAATATAAGCATAAATTTTATTAATAATTTACTGATATTTTCGACACCTTTTTGAAAAGAAGATTTAGGCTTTCCTATTGTTATAGTGTGAGCTACTTTACCAAAATAAGTACTATCAGCTGTTTTTATTACAGCACATTTAGCAGAACCACTAATTACATTTGTTCCCATAAAACAAATTGTATCTAAATCAGATATAGAATCTAACTCATCTTCAGTTAATTCAGTATGAGAAAGTTTCCTTACAGCATCAGATTCACCAGTTAAAGAAGATTGTCCTACATATATATCTTTAGATTCTAAAATTCTTAAATCAGCAGGAATCATACTTCCGGCAGATAGAATAACAATATCTCCTAAAGTAATATCTTTTATTGGAAGTGCAACTTCTTTTCCGTCCCTTAATACGGTAGTAGTAGTAGCTACTAGTTGTTTTAATTTTTCAGCTGCTTGATTTGAACGAAATTCCTCAAAAAATTCAAGCAAAGTACTAGCTATAACCAAAACCAAAATAACAATAATGTTTGCATAGCTAGGAGTTTCAGGTAAATAAACATCTGTGTAAAATAAAATTGCAACAATTCCGAAGAAGAATACTGTTAAAAGGACTAAATAAACTTTCTAACAAATAATTGTACCATTTTTTGGGTTTAGTTTGTTTTATTTCATTTGGGCCATATTTATTAAGTCTTAGTTCAGCTTCTTGGCTTGAAAGTCCCTGTATATTTATGTGGTATTGTTTTATAAAATCGTCTTTAGGCAGAAGACATTCATTACCATATAATTTTTTTACATTAACTTCCTCTCTTTGATTTTTTGCATTTTGCATTATAAAATCATCTCCATTCTTTTGTATAAAGTTTCTTTAAAATTATACCACTAATATAAACTAATGAAACAATAAAGTTGAAAAATTTTTAATTTATTAGAATAAATATAGAGAAATAAGACATGATTAAATTTATATTAATCATATCTTAAAACATTCAAACGACTAAATTATAAATAAGAGTAGTTAACATACAAATTAAAACACCACAAACAGTAGGAATAATAAAACTTAGTAAAGTCCATTTTAAACTACCAGTTTCCTTCTTTATAGTAAGCAAAGTAGTAGCACAAGGAAAATGAAGACAAGTGAAAATCATAACATTAATAGCAGTAAGCATCGTCCAACCATTATTAATAAGAATTTGACCAATTTGATAGGTATCTTCTAAATTAACTAAAGAACCATTACCCATATAGCACATTAAAATAATAGGTAAAACAATTTCATTAGCAGGAATTCCTAAAATAAAAGCAGTTAAAATATAACCATCCAATCCCATTAAATTAGCAAGAGGCGTTAAAAAATTAGCAATAATATCTAATAAACTCATATCTTGAAAACCAATATTTGCAAAAAGCCAAATAACCAAACCAGCAGGAGCGGCTACACTAACAGCTCTACCTAATACAAATAGAGTCCTATCAAAAATTGAACGTATAAAAACTTTACCAAATTGAGGTTTCCTATAAGGAGGAAGTTCTAATACAAATGATGAAGGCATACCTTTCAAAAATGTTTTAGATAATATTTTTGATATTAATAAAGTTAAAAATATTCCTAATAAAATAACAAAAATAACAGCTAAAGTTGATATAAAAGTAGCACCAATACCATTCATTGTGCCTGCAATAAATATGGTAGCAACAGCTATTAAAAAAGGAAATCTACCATTACAAGGGACAAAATTATTAGTAATTATAGCAATTAATCTTTCTCTAGGAGAATTAATAATTCTACATCCAACACAACCAGCAGCATTGCAACCAAATCCCATACACATTGTTATCATTTGTTTTCCTGTACAGCAACATTTTTTGAAAAATCCATCCATATTAAAAGCAATTCTAGGAAGGTAACCAAGATCTTCTAAAATTGTAAATAAGGGAAAAAATATAGCCATAGGTGGTAACATTACAGAAATTACCCAAGTTAAAGTCTGATAAATTCCTAATATTAACATATTAGATATCCATTCAGGAATACCTATCCAATTAACAAATAAAAACAATTTTTCTTGTATCCATTCAAACAAGCTAAATAAAATTTGAGAAGGATAATTTGCACCAACAATAGTAAGCCAAAAAATTAATCCTAGAAATAGAATCATAATAGGAAAGCCTAAATACTTTGAAGTTAATATTTTATCTATTTTTCTGTCTCTAGAAGAATAATTTTCATTTTCAAAAGTACATACTTTTTTACATATTTTTTCCGCTTTATCCATAATACTAGAAACAATAACATCTTTAAAATTTTCATTTAATTTTTTAAAAGCATCGAATTTATTAATATCAATTGAAAAGTTTTCTTGAATAGAATTTAAGATTTTTGGTTCACCATCTAATAATTTTAGTGAAACCCATCTATACAGTTGTTTAGGAAGAGATGTTTCAACTTCTAATATATTTGATATTTCTGAAATAGACTTTTCAATATCTTTAGAATATCTAACTTTTTTAGGATTAGGTTTAATGTTTCCATTACATACTTTTTCTAAAGTTTTAATTAAATTAGTTAAAGTTTTTTTCTTTCTTGCGGTTGTACCGACTACAGGGATACCAAGTTCACTAGATAATTTATCTAAGTCTATTTTTATCTTTTTCTTTTTTGCCTCGTCAAGTAAATTAACACACAATATAACATTATTAGTTATTTCCATTACTTGAAAAACTAAATTTAAATTTCTTTCAAGGCAAGTAGCATCTACTACAATAATAGTACAGTCAGGTTTACCAAAGCAAATATAATCTCTTGCAATTTCTTCTTCTTCAGAAGTAGATAATATTGAATATGTACCAGGAATATCAACTAATAAAAAATTTGTTCCGTTATAAGAAAAATCACCAGTAGCATTAGCAACAGTTTTTCCTGGCCAATTTCCAGTATGTTGATGCATTCCAGTAAGACTATTAAAAATAGTAGATTTCCCAACATTAGGATTACCAGCTAAAGCAACAGTAAAACCATTTTCGTTTTTGAAACATATAAATTTATTCTCAAGTAAACGTGTACCAGTTGAAGATTTTGTAAGACCCATTGTTCACCTCCTAAATTATATAATATAATGTATGAAAGATTTAAAATAGTGTGATAAAAACTATAATAAAATAAGAGACTAATAATAGATGGTGTTAAAACTAAAGTTCCTAATTCTATAAATATTAAAGAAATAGGAACTTTTATATAATGCATAAAAATCTTAAAAAATAACTGATATAAGAGAAGTGTCTTCATCTCTAATAGCAATTAAAGTACCTCGTATATCAAAAGCACGTAACCCTTTAGAAGGACTATTTAAAATAGGGGTAATATACGAATTATTAACTAGACCTAAGTCTAAAAGTCTTCTTCTAACACTACCAGTACATTCCATAGATTCTATTTTTCCTTTTTTCATAATAGGCAAATTTGTAAGTAAAATAATATTATTCATTAGTCAAGCCTCCCTAAAAAGTTCTATAATAATATTATATTTTATCGAAAAAACAAATGTTACACTTGACAAATTATTTTAATTATGAAAAAATTACGAAGAAAAGAAACGTAGGGAGGAAATAAACATGGAAAAAATAAGAGGTTTTGAAGTTGCAAAAGGATTTGAAGATAAAGAAATTAATTTGCCAGAAAGAAAAACAAAATATTCAGCAGGATACGATATTGAAGCTGCAGAAGATGTAATTATTCCAAGTTTTAAAAAAGGAATAAATCCAACATTAGTAAAAACAGGAATAAAAGTTTACATGCCAGATGATGAAGTAGTGCTATTATATAATAGAAGCTCAAATCCAAAGAAAAAAGGATTAATCATGGCAAATAGTGTTGGAGTAATAGATAAAGATTATTATGGAAACCCAGATAATGATGGCCATATTATGTTTGCATTCTATAATATAAAAGAAGAAGATATAGAAATAAAAAAAGGAGAAGCAATAGGGCAAGCATTATTCCAAAAATATTTGATAACAGACGATGATAAAGCAGAAGGAAAAAGAATGGGTGGATTTGGTTCAACAAGAAAATAAAAAAAATAAAATAAAAAAAATTTAACCTTAGAGCCCCAACGAAAATAGCTATAATATACATAAAAAAACCAAGGTAAAGGCTTTGACTTTTACCTTTTTTTGTTGTATAATAAATATGGTTAAAAAATCCAATAAAGTTATTTAAAGTAAAATATTTACATAACTTTATTATCTTTTTTTCGCCGAAAAATATAATAAATGCTGAAAGGAGTTGACTTACATGTTTAATGTAGGAGACAAAATTGTATACCCAATGCATGGAGCAGGGGTAATTGATTCAATAGAGGAGAAAAATATTTTAGGGGAGAAACAATCTTATTACATATTAAAAATGCCTGGAGAAGTTAAGGTAATGGTGCCAACTGCAAAAGCAGAAGAAATAGGAGTAAGAAATATTATAGATAAAAGTTCAGCAGATAAAGTTATAGGTGTACTAGAACAAGATGAAACAGTAATGGATAAAAATTGGAACAAAAGATACAGAGATAATATGGATAAAATGAAAAGTGGAGACATATATGAAATTGCTGATGTAGTAAGAAACTTAAGTTTTAAACAAAAAGAAAAAGGTCTTTCTACTGGTGAAAAAAAGATGTTAAATAATGCAAAACAAATATTAGTAAGTGAATTAGTATTAGCAGAACATGCTACTCAAGAAGAAGTAGAGCAATTAGTAGAAAATAAAATAAATACATCATACATGATGTTTAGAGCAGATGATATAGAGCCAGAAAGTGTAGTAAATAAATTCATACCTTTTGATGGTACAGGAACATCAGATTAAAAGTTATATCGTATTAAATAGTAATAATATTACTATTTTAGTACGATATTTTAAATTTTTTAAATAAAACATGGAAAAGTTTTAAAAATGTATTGACAAAATTAATAGTTCATATTATAATAGCAATTGTCGTAAACAGACAGCCAGTTCAAAATAGTATATGCAGATGTGGCGGAACTGGTAGACGCACAGGACTTAAAATCCTGCGGTTGAATAAACCGTGCCGGTTCGATTCCGGCCATCTGCACCATAAAAGCATCAAGGAGTTCGTAAGATAAACCTTGATGCTTTTATAATAAAATTGCTAGATTTTTCTAACAAATTTCTAACAATTTTGGAAAATACTTAATTATTTAGGTATATTAGAGTCCAGATCTAATATATCTTTTTTATTTGTTTCAATATTCTTATTGCTATAAAAACTAAGTGCATTTTCAATAGCAGATGCAGATTTGATTTTTGTACTCGAATCCAAGTGTGTATATCTTTCAGTAGTTCTTGAACTTGAATGACCAAGCCAATCCTGTATTTCTCTTAGTGATATACCTTTCTTTACAAGCAATGTTCCGACAACTATGCCTTAAATCGTGGAATCTTATTTCTCTTAAATTATTATTTCTTAATATTTGTTTAAATTTATGACTAACATAGTCAGGCTTTCTTAAATTTCCTAACTCATCTAAACAAACATAATTTTTGTATTTTTTATTGTAACTATCTTTAAATATAGACATATAGTATTCTTGCATTTTTCTAGTATAGAGTAAAAGTTCCTCAATTTCTTTAAATAAAGGCAATGTTCTATAACTAGATTTATTTTTTGTCTTTCTTTTAGTAATAATTTTGGTTTTTGTTTTACTATTTTCGTTTTCATCTGTAACTGTTACTACTTTATGATTTATTGTAATTGTTTTATTTTCAAAATCTATTGCAGACCACCTAATGCCTAAAACTTCACTTCTTCGTAATCCATAGAAAGCAGTTAAATAAACAATTAATTCTAAAGGCGTGTCTTTTACTACTTTGAATAAATTGTTTAATTCATCTTCATTATAATAGTCAGCAATAAATTGTTCTTGTTGTGGTCTACCAACTTTTATAGCTGGATTACTTTGTATTAAGTCTGTTTGTACTGCATAATCTAATGCCTTTCTAATATTAGCATGATATTTTACAACTGTATTTCCTTTAAGCCCTTGTGAATATAACCAATTATAAAAATCTAAAATATGTACTGGTTTTAAATCTTCTAGCATTACTGGATTTTTAGTAAAATATTCTTTTGTTCTGCCTTCAATTTGTCTTTTATAACCTGTATATGTAGATTCTTCAACTTGATGTTTTATCATATCAAGCCATTTAATCATAAAATCTGAAAATGATATTTGTACTTTTTTATCTTCTGTTTTGGTAGTTGTAATTGTTTCTAGTTTATTTTTAAATTCATCTCTTATTTGAATAAGTTTCTTTTCAGCTTTTTTCTTACTTTCGTTTTCTTTAAATCCTGTAGATACCCATTTCATTTTTCTAATGCCATCTACATAGTAAGTTAATACTGTATAAAAAGTCTTATTCTTAATTGTTAAATATGCTGTAATGTCATACATAAAAATCTCCTTTCTTATTTTTAAACAGTATTTTTAGTTAAAAAAGCGATAACATTTATCTTAGGTATTCTGTATAGCTTTCCAACTTTAATTGCTTTTATAGTACCTTTTCGTACTAATTCGTATGCTGTTTGTTTACCAATATTTCCTAGCATTGATCGTAGTCCAGATACATCAACAACATCAGGATAATTAGCAAACATTTCTTGTGTGTAATTGTTGTCTTTCACTTATGTTCCTCCATTTCTTGTAAAATCAAAATTTTGCATATAGTTTAGTAGATTTTTTTAACCATCCCATCTACTTAAGGGAATATTATAGATAGTTTTACTTGCATAGGAATTTTACCTCTCCGCTATCAGCCGAGCGACTCCTCAACATCATGTTAAGCCAAGCCGAAGTATCATTATAATGTTCTATAATACTGGTGTTATGACACTAAATTTTAGTGTATTTTTCAATGTGCTTTTATAGTTTTACAATTTTTCGTTGCAAAACTATTGTAATTATGATGACGTTATAGTATAATAATTATAGATTGCCAATAACAAATTATAAAAAAATAAAAATTGTTAACTATAAATTTGGAGGAAGTATTGAAATGAAAACAAATTTACCAGAAAAAAATTTTTTTGATAGTTTTTATATTTGGTTTAATAAAGAAAAAAGAGAAGAATATTATTCAACACCTTTGTATCTTTATAGTGTAAATAGAAAAGATGATTTTGAAAATAGATTATTAACATTATATTTTGATAAAAACGAAGTTAAAGGAAGAACTAAAGAAGAACAAGGATTAAAATATCCAGGAAATATGTACTTTCCTTATGTTGAAAGGTTTGGAATGTTTTTATTAAGATTTTTAAATGCTAATTTAGAAACATATGGATCAGCCTATGAAACTTTTTTCTTTGCCTATGGTTTTGAAATATTAAAAGATATAGATGAAGATTATACTTTTGAATTAAAAGGAAAATATGAAAATGATGAAGTATATTTAAAGCAAATGAAAAAAATATATAATGACCTACAATATAAAATACAAGAAATACAAGAAGAAATGAAAGTATTTGTAAACTATGTATTTAACCTTGATGAACAAGAAGAATTAAAAGAATATACGCCTAGTCAAAGATTTGCAGTATATTTAATCAAGCATAAAGGACAAGCATATACTTATAATAGAAATGACAATATTATTCAAGATAGCTATTCAAATAAGAATTTGGAATTATCACATTTGAATGATAGGCAATTACTGGATAGCTTTAAGAATAATACAATGCTTGTTTCTATGATAGATACACATCAAAGCAATGACTTATCTGCTATATGCTATGCAGTATTAGAAGAGTTAGTAAAAACAACAAATAATCCAATTAAGAAATGTCAAAACTGTGGAATGTACTTTATTCCAAACTCAAGACTTGATGAAATTTATTGTGATTATCCAAAGGCAAATGGCAAAACTTGCAAAGAACAAGGTGCAGTACAAGCTTATAACGAAAGACTAAAACAAAATAAAGCATTAGCAGAATACAGAAGATTATACCAATTAAAGTCTATGGCTGTTGGTAGAAATAAAGATAATAAACAAATGAAAAAAGATTTTGACAAGTGGAAAAAAGATGCTAAAGATAGAGTTAATAAATTAAAACATAAAATTTTAACAGAAGATGAAGTATATGAGTGGTTAGTAAAGAATAAATAATGGAGTATAGAAATGAGTACAATAACTATTAATGGAGAAACAATATACGTAAAAGATTTATCAATAGATTTTAATAATAATGAAATTCATATTATAGAAAATGATATTTCATCTAAAACATATAGTTTTTTATTTAGACATATTCTATTAGAAAAATTTATTGATGAACTAGTTTATTTAAAAGATGATAATGGTAATATTTATACTTTTTATAAATGTTATATTGGAAAACACTATATGGAAAATAATAAAATAGATACTATAATAAAATTTAATGCATATGTAACTGATTTTCAAATTAATGATATTAAAAATTATAAAATTAATAAAATGGAAGTTAGATTAGAGCATAAAAACTTGAATATAGTTCAAATTGAAGAAAGCATAGGGAAATTACTAAAATTTTCTATAGGTAATATGAACTATTGTATAAAGCTTATATTTGGAGAAAGATATTATAAAATTACATTGGAAAATAGCAAAGAATTGGAAACAGAAAAATTTATACATAAATTTTTGCAATTTTATGAATTTTTAATACTTAATTTGGGTTATTATTTAGAAATTAACGAAATAAAACTATTTGATTATGAAAAGGTTTGTGAATATTCTTATCCATTTTCTAGTAAATATTCAGGAATTAATAATTATAATAATTATAACTGTGTATTAGGAAAAATAAACAAAAAAGAAATTAAAGAGATTTATAAGAATTGGTTAGAATTAAGAAAAAATACTCACAATATTTATGATATATTTATAAATGTATTTTCTGTAAAATATTTTATAGAAATTGCATTAAGTACTATTACAAATTGTATGGAAGGATATTATAAATGCATACATAAAACTACTTTGAAAAAGATCATTATAGACAAAAAGGAAAATTCTAAAAAAGTAAATAAAGAATTTAAAGAAATAATGACAGAATATCTTAATACTAATGAAGGAAAAATGATATTTTCAAGCCAAGACAGACAATCGTTGAAAATATACACTAAACTTACTAATCATAGAAATTATTTTGCACATTTAAATGAAAAGAAAAAAAGATTTTATGGAGATAGCAATTTGTATATGTTATTAAAAATAAAATTACTATTTAGAGTTTTTATGTTGAAAGATATAAATCAAACTATAGAAATTGATAATTTGCAAAAATGCATAAAGAATATAGAAGAAAATATTAATTGGAAAAAAGGAGTGTGATTTTATGCAAAATACGGAAACAAACAGAATTGAAAACAAAGAACAACTTAATGAAGATTTTGAGCAAGAAGTTATTGCCTTTCTTAATTACAAAGAAGGTGGAATAATTTATGTGGGAATAAATAAGAATGGACAAGTTGTTGGAGTTGAAGATGTTGATTTAACACAACTACAAATAAAAGATAGAATAAAAAATAATATACAACCTTCTACTTTAGGATTATTTGATGTAACTGTGGAAACAATAGATAATAAAGAAGTAATAAAAGTTATAATATCAAGTGGAACAGAAAAACCTTATTATTTAAGAAAAAAAGGAAGAACTCCAGAGGGATGTTATATTAGAGTTGGTAGTAGCAAGGAACGAATGACAGAAAGAATGATTGATGATATGTATGCCAAAAGAATAAAAAATACTTTAAAAGAAATTGATTCTCCTAGACAAGAGTTAACATTTAATCAATTAAAAATTTACTATGAAGAACATGGATTAAAATTAAATGATAATTATTTACAAAATTTAGATTTACTAACAAGTGAAGGAAAATATAATTATAATGCTTTTCTATTGGCTGATGAAAACAATGTTTCTATAAAATTAGTAAAATATGTTGGAACAAATAAACTTGAATTATTAGAAAATTTAGAGTTTGGAAATCGTTGTTTAATTACTGCTACACAGAGAATATTAGATAGACTTGATGTTGAAAATACTACATATGCAAAAATAGAATACTTTGGAAGAAAAGAACAAGAAAAAATTGATAGCAAAGCATTAAAAGAAGCGGTTATAAACGCAATTGTACATAATGATTATTCTTATGGGAATTCTCCAATAATAGAATTATATTCTGATAGAATTGAAATAACATCTGCAGGTGGTTTGCCACAAGAATTATCACAAGAAGAATTTTTAGAAGGGGTTACTGCACCAAGAAACAAAGAACTTATTAGAGTATTTAAAGATGTAGATTTAATTGAAAATATAGGCTCTGGAGTTTTGAGAATTTTAGATGCCTATGATAAAAGTTGTTTCAAATTTATGGAACATTTCTTGAGAGTTTCTTTTAATTATAAAGAAAATCCATTTGAATATGAAGATACTGCTAAAACAAAAAGCAGTAAGTTAGGCAGTAAGAAAAGCAGTAAGTTAGCAGTAAGTGAAGAACAAATATTACAATTATGCAAAACAGAAAAATCATTGAAAGAAATTGCTCAACACTTTGGATATAAAGATGTATATAAGTTCAAAAATAATTATATAAATAAATTAATAGAACAAGATAAGTTACAAATGACAATACCAGATAAACCTAAAAGTAGAAATCAAAAATATATTATAAAATAGTTTAGAAAGTGAGTGAATATTATGAAAAAAGTAATGGTTATTACAGGTGGAAGTGATGGTTTAGGAAAATCAATAGCAGAAAAATTGGCTCAAAATGAAGAAAATGAAGTAGTTATTTTATCAAATCAACAAGATAAATTGACAGATGCTGCAATAGAAACAAATTCAGATTATCAAGTATGTGATGTGACAAATCACGTAAGTGTTGAAACGGCAATAAATAATATACTTCAAAAATATAAAAAAATAGATGTATTAATTAATAATGCTGGTGTTTGGTTAGCAGGAGATTTGACTGAATGTAACTATGATGTTATTAGTAATTGCATAGATGTAAACACTAAAGGCCCCATATATATGACAAAGGCAGTATTACCAAGTATGTATGAAAATAAAAAAGGGTTGATTATTAATGTTTGTTCTCAAGCAAGTTTTGACAGTGATGATTTTTCAACAGTATATAATGCTTCAAAATGGGCTATGAGGGGATTTAATCGTTCTATTCAAAAAGATTTAAGTAAAAAAGGAATAAAAGTAACAGGTTTTTATCCAGGTTTTATGCAGACAAATATATTTAAAAAAGCCGGAAATGACTATGATACATCTACAGGATTAGAAACAGAAAAAGTTGCTAAAGCAATTGAATTTATCATTAGTTGCGATGATGATGTCATTATTCCTGAGTTTGGAATAAAAGATATAGAAAATTATTAAAAAAATTGGCAGACTGTCGGTAAAACAGCCTGCCTTTTTAGGACAAATTATTCGTCCATTTTCAAAAAATAGATGTCTTCAGGGTCATTAGTGGAAAGTCCAAAGGAAATGTCTTCTGCTTCAATGCTGGTTATTTTGCCCCATCCTCTTGCGGATGGCACTTCACAAAAGACAACCGTTTTAGGATAATCTTTCGTGGCTGCCCACGTAATCAAAGTAGTTTGATTAGCATTCATGCTATTTCCTGTGGAGTGGTTAGCACCGTCACTTTTCAGTAAATACTGATAAGCATTTTCATGAAGGAATATCCAGGATTTTCTTATCCGTTCTCCCATTTCTGCCAGTACATCCAATGGACATTTGTCCTTCGGTACAAGTATTACTTCTTTTTTCATGATGAAATCCTCCTTAAATTAAATATAGTAAACAGTACCATTAAATACGAGATATTACTCATACTTAGCTCAATTATACAATATTTTACATAATTTGTCCAATTATATTTCAAATTCTTCATATTCCTGTTCTTCCTCATATTCAATTTGCTTTTCTGGATCAAGATAAATATCATTTTCAAATTCAAAATCTCTAATGAATTCTTCTTCAGAAGATACTGAAAATTTATTGCAAACCCAATGTATGAATTTATCTACTGTTTTTTGAAATGTATTTATAACTTTTCGTAAAAAGCTATTTTCTTTTTCAAGCTGATAGATTTCATCTTCATATTTGTTTTCAACTTTTCGTATTTCTTCTTTAAGTTTAATAGAATAGTCCTTTTCAATATTTTCGCATTTTTCTTTTAATTCTCTATTTTCGCACATTATAGATTTTCTTTCTTTTTCATACTTTGAAGTTCTTTCAACAGTATTAACTTGATTTTGTAGTGTTAAATAAAGCAAAGATATTTGTTCTTGTTGTTCCTTAATCATTTTATCTCTTGGCTCTACAACTAATTCTTGTATTTTTTCATCTCTATTTCGTACTAACTTACCAAAACTTTTAACATCAGGCGTTTCTGGTATTTCTAATTTAATATCTTTAAGTACTGTTTTAGTATTTTCAAAATTTGTAATTTTCTTATAATCTTCAATAGATAGATGTACTCTTTCACTTGGATTTCCTCTTTCTAAATCAAATCCGTTTGCAGTTATATAAGAATGAAAAGCATTTTGTAGTTGCCTATAACTATCTTTAGCTTTCCAAAATTCACTACAAGCAATTTTATCAATAGCATTTCCTTTTTTATCAGTAGTATGAACTACTGGAATAAATACTAAATGCATATGTGGACTTTCTTCATCCATATGTACTTTTGCAGACAAAATATATTGTTCTCCTAAATTTTTGTATTCGCATACAAATTTATAGGCAGTCTCAAAATATCTTCTTCCTTCTTGTTCACCTACTTTTTCAAAAAAGCCTTTATCAGATGTAATTAAATATTCACAAACTATATTGCTAACAGATTTAACTTGTCCTTTCAAATTATATTTTTCTTTTATTAAATCAAATTCCTTTTCGTAAGTATGTTTACACTCTTTTATTGAGTAGTTCAAGTAAGATAATTCCTTATCTATATTTTTATTTGAATAGTTTTTATTCCTTCTCTCATTGTGTCTAAATATTCCTTTTAAATTTTCTCTTTTGTATTTTGCATTTCTAATTATTGCATAACTCATATATAAAATCCTCCTTTTCTAGCAAGGCAAATAACACTATGCTGGTTAAATTTTTTTCTTTTTTTGGATCTAGGTCAAGTTTTTAGACACATTTTTCTACGAATTTATATATTTTGATGTTGTATTTTTGCAACATATATAAGTTTAGGTTTGCTAAAACCTTGTTTCTTTTCATATATTAAATTAACATCTGATAATTGTTTAAATGCTTTAGTAACAGTTTTATCAGATAGATTTAATTTATCTTGTACTTCTTTTCTAGTAAATATCAAATATACATTTCCATTTTCATCATGCCAATTATTCTTTATAGATAATGATAACCTATCTAATAGAAAACCATATAACAATTTACTATCAGAATTTAATGTATTTTTATATAATAGATTTATGAATAATTCCTGTGGTATTTGATAATATTTATGGTTTAAAGTTTCATTAACTTTATAAAAATTAAAATCTTGCATAAATTTTCCTTTCCTTCGCACGACAATTAATTCTATGGCGAAAAATTAGAACAGGTAATAAACTATGCCTGTTCGTTTTGAATTTTAAATATGCAAAATTTGATTAAAAGTAGGATTTGATGTTTTATGTAAAATGTAGTATAATATAATTACAAATTAATTAGGAGGTGCTGTTATGACAGTAACAAACAAAACATCAGTCGCACTTGAAATCTTAGGTGGAAGCCTTAAACCCAATGAATCGCGGGAATATACTGAAATGATGTTCAATACATTGGACATTCACTCTGAAATTGGAAGCTGTGTTATCACAACTGAATATGGACAGAGAAGTTTCAGAAACTACGGTAAATTGGTAGCAAAAGAAGGCAGAAAAAAGAACGAACATGGAATGAAAAACATTATCGTTTCTTCTATTGACTAATTAGCCCTAAGAAATTGGACACTATGCCAAAAGGTATAGTGTCTATTTCATGTTATACTGCTTAAAATTTTTCTAACAGATTTCTAACAAAACTTCAAAAAGTTGTGTCAGATTTATATGAATTTTTAATCGTTTATGTTACAATAAAAACAAGTAAAAAAGTTTGAAATAATAAGGTTTTGACTACAAAAATAACGGGATTAAAAAGTATTATTCATCACTAACCATTAAAATGATAGAATAACTTAAAATCCTGCGGTTGAATAAACCGTGCCGGTTCGATTCCGGCCATCTGCACCAATGAAGTATCTGTTCGAACTAATAAAACAGATAAATACAAAAATCAATCAGAAAATAAATCTGGTTGATTTTTTTTGTTGTCTAAAAACAATATTAAAATCATCCAAACAAAAGGATGGTGTATAAATTGAAAATAATTAAACAAGAATTACAATTTGAAGAATGTCTAAAACAGAGACTTGAATTTATATGTGAATTTGCGAAAGTTACCCCTACTTTTATAAATGGTAGCATTAGGAAATTAGAAAAAACTAATCTTACATATATTGAGCCACATAAAGTGATTATTAAAAGTATTACTTTTTTAGTTTTCAATTATTCAAATGATGTGTATATTTCAAACTTATCTAAAAAGATAAAATTATCAGAGTTAGAAGAATATTTGAAAAAAATATAAAAATATTTATTTGACATTTATAAAAAATCTGTGTATAATAAATATAGGAAATGGAGAAACCACAAACGTGGTTTTGCCAAGAAAATGTGTAAACTCACATCTACTCGTCAAAGTACAGATGTGAGCTTTTTTTATTTATGTAGTTGCTTATCAACCCAGTTCTTATATAGAACTGCTATCAAGGCAACGTTTAATGTTAAAGATAACATTAAGGATATTATAAAAAATAGTATTACTTTAACCATAAACATCACCACCCTTCCTACGAAGATTCGTAAAATTGGTGGCAAAAACCACATCTGCTTATTCTCATTTCCTATGTCAGTTAGTATAACATACATTTTACAATAAAGCAATAAAAACAAACAAATATTCGTAAAAACTTTTTTAGAAATTCACTTGATTTTTATAAAATAATTCGGTAATTATATTTATAATTTGAATGACTATTTAGTCATTCGTCAAGAGAGCTAACGAGTTGTAAATATCTACGGCGTTGGCATCAATGACGTATCTGTTCAAACTTTTATGGAACAGACAATACAAATATCATTCTGAAAAGGATGGTATTTTTTTTATTGCAAAATTGCCATCCGAAAGGAAAGGATGGTGTTTGAAGTGAAAATAATTAAGCAAAAGCTAGAATTTGAGGAATGTCTAAAACAAAGGCTAGAGTTTATATGTGAGTTTTCTAAAGTTACTCCTACTTTTATAAATAGTAGCATTAGAAAAATTGATTTGTATTCCGTAGAAAATGAGAGCCGCAAAAATGATATTGTTTAAATGACAAAAAATAAACATATCGGAGGTGCTCTCTTATGGGTAATAATATCACAGATAGATTAAAATATAAAGAGTCAGTAATAAAATTTTCAAAAAAATATGGAGTAACAAAAGCAGTATATAAATTTGGAGAATGTAAGAGAATAACATATAGATGGCAAAATAGATATGATGGAACGTTAGAAAGTTTAAAAGATAAATAAAGATGTCCGCATGAGTATGAAAAGTTAATAAGTGAATTAGTAAAAAGAAAAGGTTATAGGAAAATTTTTAAAGGCAATTTGGAATGGTAATTAATGAAATTACAAAAATAAAAAAATAGATACATATATTAGAAAAAAATTAAAATATATAATTTGAAAATAGTAAAACAACTGCAGGAGCAAGAAAAAATAAACGATGTTAAGTTTAGTTGACAAACTTCAAGCCAAAATAGGTAGAAAATTTTTTGCTTTTTTGCTAAAATAAAATCAGGAATTTCAAAAAAAAGAATTTCAAAAAAAAGAATTTCAAAAAAAAGAATTTCAAAAAAAAAGAATTTCAAAAAATATAAAATAAAAGGAGAAAAAAGAAAATGAAATTTAATGAGAAATTAATTAATTTAAGAAAGAAAGCAGGATTATCTCAAGAGGAACTAGGATATAAATTAAATGTTACAAGACAGACAGTATCTAAATGGGAATTAGGTCAAACAACACCAGAAATGGATAAACTAATAGAAATTAGCAAAATATTTAATATAAGTGTTGATGAATTAATAAATGAATCAGAAACAAAAAATGATTCAAATTCAAATCCTATAATTGAAGACCAACCAATAGAAAAAACTAATAATAAAGAAAAAACAGTAAGAACCATAGTAATTGGAGTACTTATTGTTGTAATATTACTAATAGTGATTGGAGTCTTTACAGGAAGTAGTATATTAAATATCTTTAATAAAACAGCAAAAACTGAAGAAGGTATTATTGATAAATTTTTTAGCATGTTTGATAAAACAATAGAAAAACAAGAAAATAGCATGAATACAGAAGGAGTAGACAATAATAGTAATATATTTAATGAAGCAAAAAATATAATAGATGGGACGGACAAGAAAATGGAGATAAGTCAGTTTAATGGTCCAATAAAAATATATAATGGAACTCAAATGGGAGTAGGAGTAAAATCAGTTTTAGATACTGTAATTACAAGCAATAAAACAAAAGAAAATAAAATAAAAGTAAAATTTATGGAAATAGAAACAGAAAATGTAGATGAGATTAAAAATTTAAAACAAAATATAGACAAATATACTGATTATGAAGTATCATTTGAATATGATGATGATGGTTTTATAAATGAAGTAATAATTGAAAATGTATAGAAAAGGAGAAATATATGATAATATTAATTATAATAGCTGTTTTATTAGTAATTATATTAAAATTATATAATGATTTAGTTAAGGCGAGAAATAATGTAAGACAAGCTAAATCAGGTATAGACATATACTTAAATCAAAGATTTGATTTGATTCCAAATCTAGTGGAATGTGTAAAAGGATATTCAAAACATGAAAAAAGCATATTTACAGAAATAGCAAATTTAAGATCGGCATATATGAAACAGCCGAAAAATATAAAAAGTGCTGAAACTTTAAATAATAAAATGAATCAGCTTATAGCTGTAGCAGAGAATTATCCAGAGTTAAAAGCTAGTGAGCAATATTTGAATTTACAAAAAAATTTAACTAAAATAGAGAGTCAATTACAAGCTGCAAGGAGAATATATAATTTAGAAGTTACAAATTACAATACTAAACTAGATGTTGTGCCATCTAATTTAATTGCAAGTTTATTTGGATTTGAACATGCTCAACTATTTGAAATAGAAGATTATAAAAGAGAAAATATAAATATAAAAATCGAGGAATAGATGATGAAAACATTTGATGAAATTTATCAGGAACTAAAAACTGAAGATATGCAGGAAATAAATAAATTATATGAATGTGTTAAAAAGAAAAGCAAAAATCAGAAAAGAATAGCACTAATAATATGTGCAATAGTAGATATATTAATTTTATTTTTAGTTAGTGCAAATTTAAAGTCAGTATTTTTTAGTATGTTTGCAATTATGTTTATTTTTATAATAGATACTGTAATATATGTTATAATAACACTAATATCAGGATTTAGTAAAGAATATAAAGAATTAAATACACAATATAAAAATATAGTAATAAAAAAGATTATAAATAATTTTTACGATAATTTGGAGTATTTCCCATATAAATCAATGCCTGAATATATTTATGAAAATGCAGGTTATGAATATTATGATTGTTATTCGTCAGATGATTATTTTGAGGCTCAAATAAATAATAAATATAGTATTCAAATGGCTGAAGTACTTACCAAGGAAAAAAGAGAGTATGAAGATGCAAATGGAGAAAAAAGAGAAGAGGAAATTATAGAATTTAATGGATTATTTGCTAAAATTATTCTGGATAAAAATATTAATAGTGAATTAAGAATAATGCAAAATGGAAAATTTTTATTAGATAAAAATAAGTTAAATATGGACTCTAGTGAGTTTGAAAAATATTTTGATGTGAAAACAACTAACAAGATTATAGCAATGCAATTATTAACATCAGATGTTATGGAAGAACTAATAAAATTTGAAGATAAAACAAAAATGAAGTACGATATTTATATAAAAAATGATGAATTGTATTTAAGATTTCATTCAGGAGCAATGTTTGAAATAGAAAATCTAAAAAAAGAAATATTAGATAAAGAACTAATAGAAAAATATTTTTATATGTTGAATTTTACATATAATTTATCTAATAAATTAATTAATATAATAAATGATACACAAATATAAATGAAAAAACTTGCCATTATTATTGGTAAGTTTTTTCATTTTTCATAATGGAATAGACAATTAAATTTTCGGATTTTCCTGTTTTTTCATTAATTTTACGATTTCTTAATACAGCATCTTTTTTCATTCCGACATTTTCCAACATTTCACATTTTGTTTCAGTTAATTTTTTATTGCTATCATAAAATTTTGAAATTACAATGTTAAAATCTAATTGATTAAATAGATAGTCTAAGACAGCGTTTAGAGCTTCTTCAATAAGATTAGTGTTAAATTTAGAAAAAGTAATTCCAAATTTTATATCACAACGTTTATCTGGAAGAGAAACTTCTAAAGATCTAATGTAAGCAATTACAGTAGAAGTTGCTTTTTCTTCAACTGCTAAAGCAAGTTCACCAGTTTCATATTCTCTAATAAAAGATGAAACCATAGCAGAAGTTTCATATATGTTTTTATGAATATGATATTCTGAACAATTTTTTAGCTCTTGTATAGTAGCTAAATTTTTATAAACATCTTCTACATCATCCATCTTGAACTTTCTGATTTTTAAATTTTTTGTTTCTAAATCTTTCATTTTTACACCTCCCAAAAAAGTAATATATCATAAAGAAACAAAAAACACCATTTTTTTTATACATTATCCAACATTTAGTATACAAAACTGAAAAATATAAAAGTCAAACAAATAAAAGACTAAAAAACTTATATGAATATTATTATTAATTTTTGGGAAATATTCTTAATAAAGGACTAAAAAGGAGAAAAAATGATTTACACATTAACAATTAATCCAGCTTTGGATTATATAATAGAAATACAAAATTTTAAATTAAGTAATATTAATCGTAGTGAAAAAGAATATATCTTTCCAGGAGGTAAAGGAATTAATGTGTCTATTGTTTTAAAAGAATTAGGCATAGATTCAACAGCGTTAGGATTTATTGGAGGTTTTACAGGAACAGAAATTGAGAATAAGGTACAGAAATATGGGGTAAAGACGGATTTTGTAAATGTAAATGAAGGTATTTCTAGAATTAATGTAAAAATAGAAACAGAGTCAGAAGAAACAGCTATTAATGGAAAAGGACCATATATAAGTTCTGGATATATTGATTTATTATATGAAAAAATAAGGCAAATAAAAAAAGGTGATATTTTAGTTTTGTCAGGAAGTGTGGCTGAAGGAGTTGAAGAAGATATTTATCAAAAAATTTGTCATGAGTTACAAAAAAACGAAGTTAAAATAATTGTTGATGCAAGAAGAAATCTTTTATTAAAAACTTTAGAATCTAAGCCTTTTTTAATAAAACCAAATCGAGAAGAATTAGAAGAAATTTTTAATACAAAAATTACAAACAAAGAACAAGTAATTCAGCTTGCAAAAGAACTACAAATAAAAGGAGCAAAAAATGTACTAGTATCAATGGGAAGTGAAGGTGCAATATTCTTAAGTGAAAATGGAGAAGTATTTAAAAGAAAAGCATGTGTAGTAAAAGAAAGAATAAATACAGTAGGAGCAGGAGATTCTATGATAGCAGGTTTTATAGCAGGATATAAATTATCTTCAAAATATGAAGAAGCACTAGATATGGGAATAGCAGCGGCAACAGCAACTACTGCATCTATGTTTTTAGGGAAAAAAGAAAAAATATACAATATATATAATGATATAAAAGACACAAAGTAAGTAGGAAAGGAGAATGCATTGATTAGTAAATCAATGCAACTTAAATATGAAAATTACAGATTTAATAAAAAAAGAAGCTATAGATTTAAATGTAAAAGCTTCTACAAAAAAAGAAATAATAGAAAAAGCAGTCGAATTGATGTCTAAAAATCAAAATATTACTAATAAAGAAGATTATTTAAAATTAGTTTTAGAAAGAGAAGAAAAAGGTACAACAGGAATAGGCGAAGAAATAGCAATTCCACATGGGAAAGGAGATAGTATTTCTTCGCCAGGAGTTGCAGCAATGGTAATACCAGAAGGAACAGATTTTAATTCATTAGATGGAAAGCCAGTTAAGTTATTATTTTTAATTGCAGCACCAAATACAGAAGATAATGTACATTTAGAAGTGTTAAGCCGTTTGTCTAGTTTATTAATGGATGAGAACTTTAGAAAAGAATTAATAAAAGCAAAATCAAAAGAGGAGTTTTTAGAGATTATAGACAATGCAGAAAAAAAGGCACACAACAAAGAAGAGAAAAAGTCAAATTATGAATTATTAGGAATTACAGCTTGTCCAACAGGAATTGCTCATACTTACATGGCTGCTGAAGCTTTAGAAAAGATGGGAGAAGAATTAGGTCATTTTATAAAAGTTGAAACTCAAGGACAATCTGGAGCACAAAATATATTAACAGAGGAAGAAATAAAAAATGCAAAAGCTATCATTGTAGCAGCTGATGTTAATGTAGATTTATCTAGATTTAATGGAAAAAAAGTACTTAAAGTAGGCGTATCAGAAGGAATTCATAACCCAAAAAAATTAATAGAAAAAGCATTAAAAGAAAATTCGGAAATACCAATTTATCATAAAAATGAAAATTCTGAAAAAGAAGAGAATTTAGGTGGAAATGTGTATAGACATTTGATGAATGGGGTTACACATATGCTACCATTTGTAGTAGGTGGAGGAATATTAATAGCTATTGCTTTTCTATTAGATGATTATTCTATAAATCCTTCAAATTTTGGAATGAACACACCAATAGCAGCATTTTTTAAAACAATTGGTGGAATAGCTTTTGACTTTATGCTAATTATCTTATCTGGATACATTGCTATGAGTATTGGAGATAGACCTGGATTAGCAGTAGGAATTGTAGGTGGAGCAATAGCAAAAGCAGGTACAACTTTTTCATCTCTTATGAATTCAGAAGAAGTACTAATTAGTTCAGGATTTTTAGGAGCTTTAATTGCTGGTTTTTTAGGTGGATTTATAATTAAGCTTTTAAAAAAATTATTTAAATTCATACCAAAAAGTTTAGAAGGAATTAGGACAATTTTAATTTATCCAGTGGCTGGAATATTACTAATAGGAATTATTATGCTTTTAATAAATCCATTTGTAGCATCTATAAATACAGGTTTAAATAATTTTCTTTTCTCTATGAGTGGAGTTAATAAAGTTATTTTAGGAGCTATACTAGCAGGCATGATGTCTGTAGATTTAGGAGGACCAGTTAATAAAGCAGCATATACATTTGGAACAGGAATGTTAGCAGAAGGTCATTACGAAATAATGGCAGCAGTTATGATTGGCGGGATGGTAGCACCTCTTGCAATAGCTATTCTTGCAACATTTTTCCCTAAAAAATTACCAAAAAAAGAAAGACAAGCAGGACTACTAAATTATGTTATGGGATTATCTTTTATTTCAGAGGGAGCTATTCCATTTGCTTCAGCTGACCCAATTCGTGTGTTGCCAGCTTGCGTTATTGGTTCTGCGGTGTCTGGAGCTTTATCAATGGCGTTCAATTGTAGTTTAATGGCTCCACATGGAGGAATTTTTGTATTACCATTAATAGGAAATCCAGGATGGTATACTTTAGCTCTTGTAGTAGGTTCTGTAATAGCAGCAGGAATTATGGCTATATTTAAGAAAAATGTTTGGGAAAATACTGTATAAATAAAAATAAGAAAGGAAAATATTAAAATATGGTAAAAGAAGATGTGATGTTAAACAATAAAACAGGACTTCATGCAAGACCTGCAACAGAAATTGCAAAAACAGCGATGTCATACAAAAGTGATATAACTTTTCTTGTAAATGATAAAAAAATTAATGCTAAATCTCCATTAATGCTTATGGCAGCAGGAATAAAATCAAAAACAGAAATAGAAATTATATGTAATGGGGAAGATGAAAAAGAAGCATTAGAAAATTTAAAAAATATTATTAAAGAAAATCTTGATTAATATAGATTTCTATAGAAAGAAGGATAAAATATGCTAAAAGGAACAGGAATTTCTGATGGTATAGGATTAGGAAAAGCAATTATTTATAAAAGTCAAAAGATTAAATTAGAAAAAAATAAAATAAAAGATGTTACATTAGAAAAAGAAAAGTTTTATAAAGCAATAAAAGAGGTTGAAAAAGAAATAGAAGACTTATTAGAAAAAATATCTGGAACAGAAAAAGAAATTATGCAAGCATATCTTTTAATATTACAAGATCCAAATTTGATTCAAAAAACAATTGAAATAATTGAAAAAGAAAAATGGGATGCAGCTTATGCAACAGAAATTGGTTTTAATGAAATAATAAAAGAATTTGAAAAAGTAGATGACACCTATATTTCTGAAAGAAGTAAGGATATAGAAGATATGAAGAAAAAAATCATAGCAAAAATAATAGGAAAAGAAGAAATAAATTTATCTAAATTACCTTCAAATACAATTTTAGTTGCAAAAGAATTATCAACATCTGATATTGCAAAATTAGATTTTAAAAATATAGAAGGAATTATTACAGAAGTAGGTGGGATGAATTCTCATATGGCTATTATGGCAAGGACTCATGAAATTCCTTCAAGTGTAGGAGTTAACAAAATAACACAAAATATAAAACGAAATGATGTTGTTGCTATAAATGGAAAAACAGGTGAAATTTTTGTGAATCCTTCTAAAAAAGAATATAAAAATTTTGAAGAGATAAAAGAAAAGATAAAAAAAGAAAAGAATGAATTAGAAAATTATAAAAATCAAGATTCAATAACAAAAGATGGACATGAAGTTAAAGTTTTAGCTAATATAGGCATGCCAGATGATGTTAAAATTGTAATTCAAAACACAGCAGAAGGAGTAGGATTATTTAGAAGTGAATTTCTTTATATGAACTCAGAAAATTTTCCAACTGAAAATGAGCAATTTGAAGCATATAAAAAAGTAGTATTAAAACTTAAGAATAAAGAAGTAATTATTAGAACATTAGATATAGGTGGAGATAAAGATTTAAAATATATGAAATTGCCAAAAGAGGATAATCCATTTTTAGGTTATAGAGCAATTAGGATTTGTTTAGATGACATTAATTTATTTAAAGTACAATTAAGGGCAATTTTAAAAGCAAGTGCTTTTGGAAATATGGCTATTATGATACCAATGATTTCATCATTAGAAGAGTTAAGAAAAACAAAAGAAATAATAAATGAAGTAAAGGAAGAGTTAAGAGAAAAGAAAATTAAATTTGATGAAAATATAAAAATTGGAATTATGATAGAAATACCAGCAGCAGCACTTATTGCGAATGAATTAGCAAAAGAATGTGACTTTTTTAGTATTGGAACAAATGATTTAATTCAATATACAGTAGCTGTTGAAAGAGGAAATAAAAAAATTGCTAATTTATATACACATTTTCATCCAGCTGTAATTCGACTTATAAAAAAAGCAATTGAAGGTGCTCACAAAAACCACATTTTGTGCGGAATGTGTGGAGAAGCGGCAGGAGATGCAACATTTATCCCTTTATTAATAGGCTTAGGATTAGATGAGTTTTCAATGAATGCTAATAAAGTTTTAAATGTAAGAAAATTGATAAGAAAATTAGATTTTAAAGAATGCCAGAAATTGGCTGATGAAGTTTTAAAATTAGCCACTTCTGAAGAAGTAGAAAAATTATTAGTAAAATATACAAGAGGTTCAAATTAGAACTTCTTTTTTATATTATAGGAATGTTATTAATGTCAGATTTTATTCTATTATACATTGAAAAAACATTAATATTATGATAAATATAAATAAAAAAGGGAGATCGAAAAAAATGAAAAAAATTATAGTTGCAACTAATAATCAAGGAAAATTAAAAGAAATAAAAGAAATTTTAAATAATTATGAATTACTTAGTCTAAAAGAAGTAGGGTGCAATATAGAAATAGAAGAAGATGCAGACACATTTGAAGGAAACTCACTAAAAAAAGCAAAAGAAATATCAAAAATAACAAATATGCCATGCATCGCAGATGATAGTGGGTTATGTATAGATATTTTTGATGGATGGCCAGGAATATATACAGCAAGATTTTTAGGAGAAAATTCTACTCCAGAACAAAGGAATACAGCTATATTAGAAAAAATGAAAGATTTAAAAGAAGAAGACAGAAAAGCAAGAGTAAGATGTGTAATAACATACTATGATAATGGAGAAATAATTGTAGGAAAAGGAGAAATAGAAGGAAAAATAACTAAAAAACCAAGAGGAGAAAATGGATTTGGATTTGATCCAATATTTGAACTAAAAAATGGAAAAACAATGGCAGAATTAACAAAAGAAGAAAAAAATCTAATAAGTCACCGAAAAAAGGCACTTGAAAATTTGAAAAAACAATTGACAACTAAGTAGAAGTATGGTAAAATTAGGAACTGTAATCCGCTTAGTCAAGGCACCTAAATATTAACAATAAGTTAATTGCCTGAAATTTAAGGATTAGCGAGTATACAAATAAGGGAGGTGCATTTTAAATGTACGCAATAATCGAAAGCTGTGGAAAACAATACAAAGTAGCAGAAGGAGATGTTGTATTTTTTGAAAAATTAGATGCAGAGGAAGGAAAAAAAGTTACTTTTGATAAAGTAATCTTAGTATCTGAAGAAGGAAAAGTACAAGTAGGAAATCCTTATGTAAAAGGTATAAAAGTAGAAGGAAAAGTAGTTTCTCATGGTAAAGCAAAAAAGATCATTGTTTTCAAAATGAAAGCTAAAAAGAACTATAGAAGAAAACAAGGTCATAGACAACCATATACAAAAGTAGAAATTACAGGAATCAAAACAGCTGCTAAAAGAGCAACAGCTAAAAAAGCAGAAACAACAAAAGCTACTGAAAAAGTAGAAGCTTAGTTTTTAATTAAAACATAGATTTTAATAAAGGGAACATAAATAAAACAAAACCGAAAGGAGTTGAGAAACATGGCTCATAAGAAAGGTCAAGGTAGCTCTCATAATGGTAGAGAGAGTGAGTCTAAAAGACTTGGTGTAAAAAGAGCTGATGGACAATTTGTTTTAGCAGGAAATATCCTAGTAAGACAAAGAGGAACAAAAGTACATCCAGGAACTAATGTTGGTAAGGGTAGTGATGACACTTTATATGCATTAGTAGATGGAAATGTTAAATTTGAAAGAAAAGGTAGAGACAAAAAACAAGTTAGTGTTTATCCAGTAGAGGGATAATTTAGATATAAAATACCAATACTTATGTATTGGTATTTTTGCATTTATAAATAGTATAAAATATTGACATAACTATAAAAATATGATAAAAACGAAGTTGAAAAAATATCTATTATAATAAAAATATACAGGAGATTAAAAATGAAAAAAATTTTATTTGCATCATATGATTTAGGGTTGGGCGGAATAGAAACAGCTTTGGTAGCGTTAATAAATTATTTATCAGAGTTAAAGCAAGAAAACAAATATAAATATGAAATAACTCTTGTTTTAGAAAAGAAACAAGGGATTTTTTTAAAAAATTTGAATAAAAGAATAAAAATAATAGAATTTACACCAAGCACGAACAAAATAGTGTTTTTTAGAAAATTAAAGAATTTATGTAAAAAAATAATGTTTATAATAAAATACAAAAATAAATTTGAATTTTCTGCAGCATATGCAACTTATTCATTGCCAGCAAGTTTTGTAGCTAGAACAGCATCAAAAAATTCTGCGTTATGGTGTCATATGGATTATGTAGAACAATATCAAAATGATATTGAAAAAGTAAAAGAATTTTTTAAAGAAAAAAAATATAAAGAATTTAGGAATATTATTTTTGTATCTGAGCAAGGTAAAAAAACATTTAAAAAAGTATTTCCAGAGATGAAAAATGTATATGCAATAAACAACATAATAGATTATAAAAATATTATAAAAAAATCACAAGAGTCAGTAAAAGAAGAAATAAATAAAAATAACACGATATTTTTAAATGTTGGTAGACATGATGAAGAACAAAAAAAATTAAGTAGAATAATTGAGGCTTGTAATAAATTAAAAAAAGAAGGTTTGAAATTTAAAACTATTTTTGTAGGTGATGGTAAGAATAATGAAGAATATAAGAAAATGGTTAAAAATTACAAGTTAGAAAAACATATTATATTTTTAGGGAAAAAAGAAAATCCTTATCCATATTTTAAAGTTGCAGATTGTATATTACTTTCTTCAGATTATGAAGGATATCCAGTTGTATTTACAGAAGCAATGGTATTAAATAAACCAATAATTACAACTAATGTTTCAGGAAGTGACAACATAAAAGGAAAGTATGGATTTGTAATAGAGAAGAACACAGAACAATTATATGAAAAAATGAAAGAATTTATTTTAAATGGATATGAAATAAAAAAGCAATTTAATCCTGAAGAATACAACAAAGAGATTAAAGAAAAATTAGAAGAAATAATAGGATAGGAGAATCAGAATGATAGAAGTAAGTGTAATTGTTCCAATTTATAATGTTGAAAAAGAAATAAGAAGATGTATAGAATCTCTAGTTAATCAAACAGAAGAAAATATAGAAATAATACTTGTAAATGATGGCTCAACAGATAATTCGGGAAATATAGCTAAAGATTATGCTGAAAAATATAAAACAAAAATTAGATATTATGAGAAACAAAATGGTGGGTTATCAGATGCAAGAAATTATGGAGTGAAAAAAGCACAAGGAAAATATATATCATTTGTAGATTCTGATGACTATGTAAATATTAAATTATATAAAGAGTTAAAGGAATATATGAACCAAGAATATGACTTAGTCAAATTTAAGATAATAAAAGTAGATGAAAAATGTAAAGAACTAGAAAAAAACGATAGCCCTATATTTAATAATAAAAGTGGAGAAGAGGCTTATAATATTTTATATTGTAATGATAAAATGACTGATGTTGCATGGGCGTATTTATATAAAAGAGAATTTTTTATTAATAATAAATTTGAATATTCAAAAGGGTTATATCACGAAGATTTTGGCTTAACATCGTTAATAATATTAAAAGCTAAAAAAGTTGCTTCAACTGATGTAGAAGGATATTATTATGTACAAACTCAAAATAGTATAACAAGAGGAAATGAAAAAAATGCATATAAAAGAAATATAGATTTATTAAAACATTATGATAATATGATAGAAAAAATAAATGAATATAATATTAGTAAGAAATCAAAAGAGAATATAAAAATTTATTATACAAATTCGATATTATTAGCAATTAATAATTTAGAAGGAGAAGAAAAGAAAAAATATATAAAAGAAATAAGAAATAGAAAGATTACTAAAAATATAAAAATAAGAAATGCGAAACAATTATTTAAGAGAATAGTGTTAAGTATAAACATAGAACTTTATTTGAAAATTAGATAATAAGGAGAAAAGAATGTATAAAGTAAGTGTAATTGTACCAATATATAATGTAGAAAAGTACATAAAAAAGTGCTTAAATTCATTGGTTAATCAAACATTACAAGAAATTCAAATAATTTTAGTAAATGATGGCTCAAAAGATAAATCAGGAGAAATAGCTAAAGAATATGCACAGACGTATAAAAATAAAATATTGTATTTAGAAAAAGAAAATGGTGGGTTATCAGATGCACGAAATTATGGAATACCATATGCAGAGGGTGAATATATAGCATTTATTGATTCTGATGATTATATAGACGAAAATGCTTATGAAGAGATGTATGATAAGGCTAAAAAAGAAAATAGTGACTATGTTGAATGTGATTTTATATGGGAATATCCTAATAAAAATAAAATAGACAGATATAAAGAATATACAGATTTAAAAGAGATGTTTAAAAATGTAAGAGTTGTTGCATGGAATAAATTAATTAAAAAAGAAATTATTTTAAAAAACAATTTATATTTTCCGAAAGGATTAAGATATGAAGATGTAGAATTTACTTATAAATTGATTCCATATCTAAATAAAATTTCATATATAAGTAAACCATTTATACATTATGTTCAGAGAGATAATTCGATAATAAATAATCAGAATGCAAGAAATGCAGAGATATTTGAAGTTTTAGATAACGTTATAAAATATTATCGAGAAAAAAATATATATGAGGACTATAAAGAAGAAATAGAATATACATATGCAAGATATGTGTTATGCAGATCTTTTACAAGAATGTGCAAAATTAGAGATAAAAATGTAAAAAAAAGGTTATTGAAAGAAGTATGGGAAAATTTAAATACAAAATTTCCAAAATGGAAAGAAAATAGATTTTTAAAAGAAAAAAGCATTAAAAATTTATATATGAGAACAATTAATTATTTTACATTTAAGTGCTATTCATGTGTTTTCAGTATAGTAAATATAGAAAAATTTATTTGAAAGGTAAAAAAGTGAAAAAGATAATATTTGGAATAACAAGTTTAACATTAGGTGGAGCAGAAAGAGTATTAGTCGATTTAGCAAATAAAATGTCAGAAAGATTTGACATTACTATCTTTATGTTATATAGTAATGGGGAGTTAGAAACAGAATTAAATAAAAAAATAAAATTGAAAACTTTATATAGTAAAAAATATACAGAATTGACATTTTTAGAAAAAATTCTAGCTTCACTAAAAGTATTAATTAACAAAAAAAAGATATTCAAAAAATATGTAGATAAAGAGGAGTATATTGCTCAAATTTCTTTTTTAGAGGGAGCTATAACAAGAATATTTAGTGTAAACAGTAAATTTAAAACTAAGAAAATTGCATGGGTTCATAATGATATGCAAAAAGTTTTTGGTAATGGAATAAAAGCAAAAATAAAAAAAATAATGGATGAAAAGGCTTATCAAAAATATAATGATATAATATTTGTTAGTGAAGATAATGAAAAAGCATTTAATTCTTTTTACAAAGAAAATATTAAATCAAAAAAAAATATTATAAAAAACTATGTAAGTTCAGAAAGAATTTTAAATTTATCAGTAGAACTAAGTGAGTATAAAAAAACATATAAAGAAGATGAAATAAATGTTGTACAAGTTTCAAGATTAGTTGAACAAAAAGCAATAGACAGACTAATTAAAGTAAGTGCAAAATTGATAAATGAAAATTCAAAAATACATATATATGTTATAGGTGATGGACCACTAAAGGAAAGATTACAAAAACAGATTGAAGATTTAAATGTAGAAGAAAAAATCACTTTACTAGGAGCTAAGAAAAATCCATATCCATATATAAAAAATGCAGATGTATTTGGACTATTTTCATATTTTGAAGGTTACGGAATAGTGATTGATGAAGCTAAAATATTGCGAAAATATGTAATAATCACTGATACGGCTGCAAGAGAAGCATTAAAAGATTATAAAGAATATAGTTATATAGTAAGTAATGATGAAAAAGGAATAGAAGAAGCATTTAAATACCTAGAAGATAAAGGAAAACAAATAGGAAAAAAATATATTGATTATCAATATAAAAATGAAGAAATAATAGATAAAATAACGGAAATAATAGAAAGAAAATAAAATATTGTAAAATTCGGAAGGAATGAGAAATGAAAATTTCGATATTGACGCCAACATATAATAGAGCTAATTTATTAAAAAATCTATATAAAAGCATTTTAGAAAATTGCACAAATTGTAAGTTACAAGTAGAATGGCTTATTATGGATGATGGTTCAAAAGATGAAACTAAATTAATGGTAGAGAGGTTCATATCAGATAAAAAATTAGAAATAAAGTATTTTTATCAAGAAAACTCTGGAAAAATGCAAGCATTAAATAAACTAGTGCAAAAATGCAATGGTGATTTTATAATTGAATGTGATTCTGATGATTATTTCTCTAATAATGCATTTGAAACAATAGAAGAGGCTATAGAAAAAGATAAAAACTTAGAAAATATATATGCATTAGTATTTTTAAAATACGACCAAAACGGAAATAATATGGGAAATAAATTTCCAGAAAATGAATATGAAAGTAAAATGTTTGATTTATATTTTAAAGAAGGAACAATAGGAGAAAAAGCATTAGTTTTTAATTCAAACATTAGAAAAAAATATAAATATGAATTAGAAAATAAAGAAAAATTTATTACAGAAGCAAGACTTTATCATAAAATGGATTTAAAATATAATGTGAAATGTTTTAATAAAGAAATTATGATTTGTGAATATAGAGAAGATGGATATTCAAAAAACTTGAACGATATGTTTATAAAATATCCCTATGGATATTTTGCATATTTTAAAGAAATGTTTGATCAAGATTTTAAAGGAATTAAATTAAACAAAAGAATGTATATATATAAACATTATATATTATTTTCAATATTAACAAAACAAAAGAAAATTTTGAAAAATGTAAAAGGGAGTATAAATAAATTAGCTATAGCTATTTTATATATTCCAGGAGCAATAGCTACAAAAAAGAAGTTTAAAAATTATATAGAAGAATAGGAAAGGTGTAGAAAAATGGCAAAGGAAAATATAGAAGAAGATAAAATAGTTGTAAGTCATGTGTATAAAACTTTTAATATTTATCTAGATAAAGCAAATAGTTTAAAAGAAAAAATGTTATTTTGGAATCGAAATAAAAGAGAAAAAAGAGAAGTTTTAAAAGATGTTAGTTTGACAATAAAAAAGGGTGAAGCTGTAGCATTAATAGGTGTTAATGGTAGTGGTAAATCAACATTATTAAAATTAATGACTAAAATAATATATCCAAACAAAGGAAAAATTGTTACTAATGGAAAATTAACTTCTTTATTAGAATTAGGGGCAGGATTTCATCCGGATTTTTCAGGAAGGGAAAATATTTATTTTAATGCTTCAATTTTTGGTTTAACAAGAAAAGAAATAGATGAAAGACTAGAACAAATAATCGAATTTTCTGAATTAGGAGATTACATAGATAATCCGGTTAGAACATATTCATCAGGAATGTATATGAGATTAGCATTTGCTGTTGCCATAAATGTAGATGCAGAAATTTTATTAGTTGACGAGATTTTAGCTGTTGGAGATCAACATTTTCAAGAAAAATGTATAGCAAAAATGAAGGAATTAAAAGAACAAGGAAAAACTATGGTATTTGTAACACATAGTATGGATACAGTTAAAGAGTTTTGCAGTAGAGCAGTTTGGCTAAGCAATGGTGTAATAAAAATGGATGGAAAACCAGATGAAGTAATAGAAGAATATATAAAGGAGACATTGTAATGAAAATATTTAAGGATTTATACAATTATAGGGAACTGTTAAAAACCAATATAACTAAAGATATAGGAGGAAAATATAAGCATTCATTTCTTGGGATATTATGGTCATTTGTAAATCCACTTTTACAAATTTTTGTTTATGCATTTGTATTTCAAGTAATATTAAAAAGTAATATTGAAAATTATGCTGTTTATCTATGTTGTGGATTAGTGCCATGGCAATACTTTTCTTCTGTTGTTTTAAGAGGCGCAGCAATAATGGTAGACAACGGAAATATTATAAAAAAAGTATACTTTCCAAGAGAAATATTACCAATATCATTAGTGACAAGTGAAGGAGTTAACTTTTTAATATCAACAATAATAATTTTAGGATTTGTTATTTTTGGTGGAATAGGATTATCTTTTAATATTTTATGGTATTTTGTAATAGTGGCAATTCAATTTGTGGTGTCAATAGGCGTAGCATTTATAGTATCTAGTTTAACAGTTTATTTTAGAGATTTGTTGCATATATTAGGTATTTTAATGCAATTATTATTTTACGCAACACCAATAGTTTATGCAGTAGATTCTGTACCTGCAAATTTACAATGGATTGTGAAAATTAATCCAATGTCATATTTGATTGATGGTTATAGAAATATATTTTATAACAAAGTAGCACCAGATTTTCATGGATTGTTAATAGCATTTATTATGGGTGTTATATTAGTTGGAGCTGGATATTTTATATTTAAAAAATTAGAAAAAGGTTTTGCAGAAGAATTATAGTAATATTAAAAACTAAGGAGGATTTTTACATTGGAAAATAAAGACTTTCTATTTTCAATAATAGTACCTGTGTATAATACAGAAAAATATATAGAAAAAAGTATGGATTCAATAATGAAGGCAATAGACAAAGATTGCGAAGTTATTTTTGTAAATGATGGTTCAACAGATAAATCAAAAGAAAAAATAATGGAATTTATGGAAAAATTACCAGAAGAATATAAAGAAAATTTTAGATATACTGAAAAAGAGAATAAGGGGTTAGCAGATACAAAAAATGTAGGAATAGAACTATCAAGAGGAAAATTTATTAGTGTTGTAGACTCAGATGATTATATAAGTGATGATTTTTACAAAATTGCTAGAAGATATGTAAATAATTATGATATTATAATATATGATGTTTATGTAGTTTTTGAAAAAGATAAAAAGTTAAATTATGTTTCAAGAGCAAAATCAGACTGGAAAGAAAACACAAAAGTAGCATTGATGAATGGAGCAATTTCTGGTTCTTCTTGTAATAAAATAATAAAAAAAGATTTATATAATGGTTATGTATTTCCAGTAGGAAAACAATATGAAGATACAGCTGTTACACCATTTATTTTATCAGAAACAGATAAAATAAAATATGTGCCATATCCATTATATTATTATTTACAAAGAGAAAAATCAATTGTTGCTACTAATACATTAATGTCAGCATATTATAAAATTTGCGAAAACATATCAGTAGTGCTTAGAGATGAAAATAAAAATTTAGAAAAATATAAATATGTAATAAATGAGTTTGTTTTAGATAGAATGTTAGATATGTTAACACAAGATTTTAAAGAAAATAAAAAATCTTTTCTAAAAAATGTGCAAGAATTGGCAAATAATAATAAACAAGTTATTGATTATATAGTAAATAGCAATATGATAGATACAATTGAAAATCATTATTCTGAAAGACAAAAGCAAGTAGTAAAAGAAATATTAAAATATTTACAAAATTCACAGTATTCAGAAATAAAAAAATTATTAAGAATTAGAGAAAGCCTTAATCGTATAAGAAAAATCTGGAGGTAAATATGGAAAAGAAAATACATTATTGTTGGTTTGGAGGAAAAAAACTTCCTAAAAGTGTTGAACAATGTATAAAAACATGGAAAAAACAACTACCTGATTATGAAATAATAGAATGGAATGAAAATAATTTTGATATCAATGTATGTCCTTTTGTAAAACAAGCATATGAAAATAAAAAATGGGCATTTGTAAGTGATTATGCTAGAATTTATGCATTATATAATGAAGGAGGAATTTACTTTGATACAGATGTAAAAGTATTAAAGAATATAGAGCATATTATAGATAAAGATATGGTTTTAGGATATGAGGATAGTGGATTTTTTGGAACAGCTTTTATATCTGTAAAAGAAAAACATAATAAACATATAAAGGAAATATTAGATTATTATAATAAATTAGACGAGTTTAATCCGGAAATTATGTATAATTATGCCAATCCTGTAATTATAACAAAAACAATAAGAAAATATGATAGTTACATAGATAATAATGGAATAGAAATATTTGATAATAGTGTATATGTTTATCCAAGAGATTATTTCTTCCCATTAAGTTATAACTATGCAGAAAAAGAGTTTACAGAGAATACCTGTATGATACATCTATTTAATGCAACATGGACAAGTCGTGGAGAAAGAAGAACAATAGGCATATATAGAAAGTTAGGACCAGATTTAGGAAGAATAGTAAATAACTTTATAGATGGATTAGGTAACTTAAGGCAAGGGATAAAAAGTAAAATTAAAGGTATTTATAATTACTGGAGAATGTGGTATTCAATACATATTAATAGAAATAAAAGAGTTAAAAATATAATAAAAGAATTAGAACTTAAAAAAGAGAATTACTTAGTAATATGTAATCCAGATAAAGCTATAGAAAATCAATATATTAATACATTATTTGACAATAATATTTTATATTTAAGAGAACAACATACGGAAAAAGAAGCAAATATGATTGCAAATGCAATATACAAGTCTGGTAAACAGAAAGTAATATTTAATTCGTATTCAGATGGATGGGATAAATTAATTTCAAATTTAAAAATGATAAAAAGAAATATAGAGATAGAGGTACTAATTCATGGAGGAAATGAAAGAAGTGCTAATAAAAATGTATGGCAATCAAGAGATGAAATAATAGTTTTATATGCAAAAAGAAAAATAGATAAATTATTATTTTTTAATAAGCAGTTATGTGAATACTATAAAGAAAAGGGATATAAGACTGAATTTTTAACAAGAAAAATTGAAATTGAAGATAAAAGAAAATATAAAAAAGATGAAAAAAGTTCATTTACTAAAATAGGAATGTACGTAACAGACCATGATTCTTCTAATAATATATTTAGTCAACTAAGTGCGGTATCATTATTAGAAAATATTAAACTAGATTTTAATCCTATAAATTATGAAATTGCAACAACAGCAAGAAGATTTAATATAAATTTAATAGGAGATTCAAAGGCTTTATCGCAAGAAGAATTATATTATAGAATTGCAAACAATGATGTTAATTTATGTATAAATTTAATTGATAATGATTCTTTAATACCTTTGCAAAGTTTTGAACTAGGAGTTGTGTGCATAATAGGAAGAGGAGTTAAATTTTTCGAAGGTAGCGAATTAGAAAAATATATAAAAGTATCAGATGAAGAAAATATACAAGAAATTAAACAAAAAATACAAGATGTTTTAGAAAATAAAGAAAAAATTTTGGAATTGTATAATTCTTGGAAAAAGGATGAAGAGTGAGGTATATGGAAGAGAAGAGAAAACTTGAAATCTTGAATAGAGAATTAGAAATAGAAAATAATATTTTAAAACAAAGGTGTAAACAAGAAAGAGAAGAAAATAGAAAAAGAATTAATGAATTAGAACTAGAAAGAAATGAATTGCAAGATAAAATAGATAGCATTATATATTCAAGAAGCTATAAATTAGTTCAAAAGATAACAAATATTTTGAAAAGGAGATAAGAAATTTATGGCTAAAGATAGTAAACCTAAGATTGCTATAATAGTGGATGTTGAAGGATGGGCTTATTATAATAATGCTTTGGAGATAAAGAAAAATTTAACAGACTATTATGATATAGATATAATTCCAATAGATATATTTAATGAAAATATAGTAAAAGTATTTATATTGACTACAGATTATGATTTAACATATTTTATGTGGAGAGGAGCTATATCATGGTTATATAGTGAAACGTCAAGAGAATATATAGAAGATCTAGGATATGAATTTGAAGAATTTTTACAGGAATTTGTAAGGAGTAGAAATATAACTACTGGTGTATATGATCATTTATTTATTAATAGTGAAGAAGAAAGAACAGAATTTATATTAAATAATGTAAAAGATTATATAGTTTCTTCAGAAAAATTAAAAAAAATATATGACGAAAAATATGACAAAAAGCCCAATATGGTTATAAGTGATGGAGTAGACTTAGATTTATTCAAAATGGAAGATCTGAATAAATTTAAAGAATTGAAAGATAATGATACAATTAGGATTGGATGGACAGGCAATAGCAAATTTGCTGATGAGGCGGGAGATGACTTAAAAGGTCTTAATAAAATTATAAATCCAGCAATAAAAGAGTTAAAAGAAGAAGGATATAAAATTGAACTTGCAGTTGCAGATAGAAATATAAAGTTTATTCCACATAATGAAATGCCACAATATTATAATAAAATTGATATATATATATGTGCTTCTAGAACAGAAGGATCACCAGATACAGTAATAGAGGCAATGGCTTGTGGAATTCCAGTTATTTCGACAGATGTTGGAATTGTTCCAGAGGTCTTTGGAGAAAAGCAAAAAGAATTCATAATAGAACGAACAAAAGAAGAATTGAAAAAGAAAATTATTAATTTGATATCAAATAAACAAAAATTAAAAATGTTATCAGATGAAAATTTGAAGCAAATACAAAAATGGGATTGGAAAAACCAAGGAGAAAAGTATAAAGAGTTTTTTGAGAGAAACATAAAAAAATAATATGGTGGAGAGGAAAACTATGAATCAAGAAAAATCGAAAAAAAAGATAAAAATAGAAAAAGCGGATATAGCTATATTTTTAATATTATTTATTATATTAGTGGGAGCATTATTGTCATTTTTCCCTGGAATATTAACATCAGATAATGTAGATCAAATAAGTCAAGCTGAAAATAACAAATATTTTAATGCACACCCAATATTACATACATTTTTCATTGGAACATTAACTCAATTAGGTGGAATATGGATTCCAGCATTGATACAAATTATAATATTTGCTTTAAGCTGGACATATGTATGTAAGCTATTAAGAAAAATTAACAATAGTAAAAAAAATGCAATATTGCAAATAATAGTAACTTGTATTATTGCAATAATGCCTCTTAATTTTATGTATTCAATAACGATATGGAAAGATATAATATATTCATATTCTTTTTTAATTCTTTTAGGGTTACTATATTTTGGAATAAAAAAAGAGTATCGATATACAACTAGTCAAATTATAATATATTCATTAGCATGTGTCACTATAATGAAATTTAGACATAATGGTGTTCCAATAGGTTTTATAATGTTTGTGATAGCAGTAGCTTTAAATATATTTAAGGTAAGAAAATTAAAAGATACTTTAAAATTTGTTGTTTCATTTATAAGTATTTTTATTGTAATGACAATTCCATCTTGGTGTGTTAATGTTGTAAGAGAAGAGATAGAATATAATCCAGGAGTTTTGACATCAACAGAGGTATATTGTATGGGAGGTTTATTAAATGAAGATATAAATTTAGAACAAGAAGAAAAGGAATTTTTAAATACTATTATGGATGTTGATTTGTGGAGAGAAAGCTATTCACCTTATAATGGAACACCAATATTATTTAGCAAGGAGTATCATTCAAAAGTATTAAATAATAAAGAGAATAAAGAAAGACTTGATGAAATATTTATCAAATATGCCAAACAAAAACCGCAAACTATTATAAAACACTTTTTGTCTGTAAATTCTATATGGTGGTCAATTCCAGAACAATATGGAATGCATAGTGTGGTTTTAAGTAATAGCTGGGTATCTGAAATGAGTGATGGAAGATATGATAATTGTCCTATATGGGAATACGGAAATGAAAAGTTAATTAACTATATAGATAAAACAATGAGAAATAAATTTTTATATGAATTTAATTATAGACCAGCAACAGCGATATTAATATCATTAATATGCGTAGTGGTGATATGCTGCAAAGAAAAGAAAAAAATGTATTTAGTAATATTGTTACCAATGTTATTAAATATAGGAACATATGTATTTTTAATATCTTCACAAGATCAAAGATATTTTTACCCTTGTTTTATGACAGAATATATATCTGTTATAGCATTGGGAGCATCTTTTATAAATGATAAAAAGAATATTAATAAGAAAAAAGAATTAAAAACTAATAAAAATGATACAAAAACTTTAGTTATAATACCTGCATATAATGAGAAAGAATCAATAAAAAGAGTTGTAAACAGTGTATATGCACAAAATATAAAAAATTGTGATGTGCTAGTTGTAAATGATGGCTCAAAAGATAGCACATATAATGAAGCAAAGAAAACAAAAGCAAGAGTTATTGATGCACCAAATAATTTAGGCATAGGAGGAGCCGTTCAGACAGGTTATTTATATGCTAAAAAATATGGTTATGATATTGCTATTCAACTTGATGGAGATGGACAACATGACCCAAAATATATAAAAAAATTAATAAAAGAAGTATCAAAAGGCAATGATATTGTAATCGGCTCAAGATTTATAGAAAAAACAAACTATAAACAAAAATTCTTTAGAATGATAGGAATCAATATGATATCATTTACAACAAAATTAATGACTGGTGTAAAAATTCATGATACAACTTCTGGATATAGAGCCGTAAACAGAAATATAATAGAGGAATTTGCTAATAGTTATCCATATGACTATCCAGAGCCTTGTACAAATATGCATATGATAAAAAAAGGATATAAAATAAAAGAGATACCTGTAGAAATGAAGCAAAGAGAAACAGGAGTATCTTCAATATCTCCATTACAAAGTATGATTTATATGTTTAAAGTTATATTATATATTTTATTAATGGGAATAAAAGATTAGGAGGTAAAAAATGATATATAAATTTGCAATATTATTTTCAATAATATTTATATTATTTGTAATGCATTTAGTAAGAAAGAACAAGTTGGAAGAAAAATATTCAATATTGTGGGTTATTGCAAGTGTAGTAATCTTAATAGTATCACTTTTCCCAAAGTTAATAACTATAATAGCTAATAAATTTAATGTGTATTATCCACCATCTTTAATGTTGTTATTTGCAATTATTATATTAGGTGCATACATAATACATATTAGTGTTGTAATAACAAAGCAAAATAAAATGATTGTAAAATTAACTCAAGAATTAGGAATATTAAAAGAAAAAATTGAGGAAAAAAATAATAGTGAAGAGGAATAAAAATGGAAGAGTTTAAAAATCATACATTTGTTATATGTGCATATAAAGAATCAAAATATTTGGAAGAATGTATAGAATCTTTAGAAAAACAAATAGTAAAAAGCAATATAATAATGTGTACATCAACACCAAATGATTATATAAAAAATATGGCACAAAAATATAATATACCATTATATATAAATGAGGGAGAGAGTGGAATAGGACAAGACTGGAATTTTGGAGTAAGTAAAACTACTACAGATTACGTTACTGTGGCGCATCAAGATGATATATATAATGAAAATTATTTGAAAGAGATAGTAAAAGAACTTAATAATGGTAAAGATTTTGTTATTGCATTTGGAAATTATGAAGAAATAAAAAATGGAAAAGTAATACCTTTGACGAATAATTTGAAAATAAAAAAGATATTACAAAAGCCACTAATAAAACATGGCGATAAAATGTGGGCTAAAAGATTTGCTTTAAGATTTGGATCAGCAATTTGTTGTCCATGCGTAACAGTAAATACTAAAATTTTAGGAAAAACACCATATAAGGTAGAACTTAAGTGTGATTTAGACTGGGATACATGGCTTGAATATTCTAAAATGAATTATAGATTTTTATATATAAATAAACCATTAATGAAACACAGAATACACGAAGAATCTGAAACATCAAATTTAATAGAAAATAATATTAGATTAGAAGAAGATTATGAAATGCTAAAAAAATTGTGGCCGAAGCCAATTGCAAAAATAGTTATGCACTTTTACAAAAATGCTGTAAAAACAAATAGCTAGATGACAAAAGATTGTGCCAAACAGGAGAGAAAATGGACGAAGTTATAGAAAAAGATAAAGGATTTAGAAAAAATTTTATATGGAATATTATAGGAACAACATTTAATGCTTTTAATTCATTGTTTTTTATGATTATAATAACAAGAGTTAATGGATTAGAAAATGCAGGAATATTTACGCTTGCTTTTTCTACAGCATGCATTTTATATATAATAGGAATTTATGCAGGGCGTATTTATCAAGTAACAGAAGCAAGTAAAGAGATAACAGATAAAGATTACATTGCAAATAGAATAATATCGTGTATAATTATGATTGTAATAGTTATATTTTTTGTAATTATTAATCAATATGATGTATATAAATCAAGTATATTTATTATTTTAACTATGTATAAGGCATTAGAAGCCTTTAGTGATGTGCTATATGGAATTATGCAAAAAAATGAATTGCTTGAAAAAGCAGGAAAATCAACATTTATGAAGGCTATAATAAGTATCATAGTATTTGTTATTATCGATTTATTAACTAAAAATCTAATAATTTCTTGTTTATCAATAATAGTTGTATTTATAGCTGTGATACTACTTTATGATATAAGAAAAACTAAAATACTTATAGAAAAAGAAAATAAAGTAAAACGTAAAAATATATTAAGTATATTTAAAAATGGTTTCTTTACATTTGCAATTTCTTTTTTAGGATTATATATAACAAATGCACCTAAATATGCAATAGATAGCGTATTAACAGAAGAAATACAGGCAATTTTTGGAATAATAATTATGCCTGCAACTGTTATGTCATTGCTTGCACAATTTTTAATACATCCATATTTAAATACTATATTTAAACTTTATCAAACAAACAAATATAAGGAATTAGAAAAAGTTACATATAAAATAATTTTGGTTATATTTTTATTTGGAACATTAAGTATTATAGCAGGTTATTTATTTGGAACACAAGTTTTAGGAATTATATATGGAATTAGTTTAGAAAATTATAAAATTGCCTTAACAGCAATATTAGTTGGAGCTACATTCTATACTATGGCGGGAATTATATCACCAATATTAGTAACAATGAGATACACAAAAATTCAATTTGTAATTTATTCTATAATATCAATAATAGAACTGATACTATGCAACATATTAGTTAAATTGTTCGAGTTTAAAGGAGCCATTATATCATATACAGTTGTAATGATTATATATTTTGTAACATTTTATATAGTATCAATGACTATTATTAGCAATAAAAAAAGGAGTTATATTAAAAAATGAATATTTTATATACCTTAAATGATAAATTTGTACCACAAGTTGCAGGAGGAATCTGTTCTATCTGTGAAAACAATAAAGATGTTGACGACATAAATTTTTACTTAATTTCGAATGGAATATCAGAAGAAAATAAAAAAGAATTAGAAAAATTTGTCAAGAAATATAATAGGAATATTGAAATTAAAGAACTGGGAAATATAAAAGAATATTTTGATTTTGAGTTTGATACAACAGGATGGAATTCTATTGTACTCGCAAGACTTATATTAGATAAATTCTTACCAGAAGATGTAGACAAGATTTTATACTTAGATGGTGATACAATTGTTAGAGGAGAATTAAAAGAGTTTTGGGATACAAATTTAGAAAATTATATTTTGGCAGCAAGTATAGAACCGACTGTTGATAGAAAAAGAAAGATAAATCTGGGGTTAGAATATTTTCCTTATTATAATGCAGGAGTATTGCTAATAAATTTAAAAAAATGGAGAGAGGAAAAAACAGGAAAGGCAATACTTGATTTTTATAAAGAACATAATGGCAAATTATTTGCAAATGATCAGGATGCAATAAATGGAGCTTTAGCTGGAAAAATTTATACAGTATCTCCTGAATACAATTTTTATAATATATTTTATCAATATCCGTATAAATTTTTAGAAAAATTAATGAAACCAGTTGAATATATTGGAAAAGAATCTTTTGATAAAGCAAGAGAAAATCCAATAATAATTCATTATCTTGGAGAAGAAAGACCATGGAGAAGAGGAAATACACATAAATACAAAGACGATTATATAAAATATTTAGATAAAACACCGTGGAAAGGGCAAAACTACGAGGATGGTTGGAAATTATATTTTATATGTTGGAATATTTTTAATATTTTAACAAAACCTTTCCCGAGGCTAAGATATAAAATAATTAATTCATTAATACCAACATGTATGAAATTGCGTGCCAAAAAACTAAAATCAAAAAATAAATAAAGGAGGATATACTAGGTTATCTAGTATAATAAACAATGAACGAACCAAAAATTTCAATAATTATACCAGTATATAATGCTGAACAATACTTACATAGATGCTTTGATAGTATATTAGAAAATAAATATAGAAATCTTGAAATAATACCAGTAAATGATGGATCAAAAGATAACTCACAAGATATTATAGATGAATATAAAGAAAAATATCCGGATATGTTTTTTCCAATAATACAAGAAAACCAAGGAATTGGAATGGCAAGAAATAATGCTTTAGAAAAAGCGACGGGTGAGTATATAATGTTTATAGATAATGACGATTATATAGACAAAGACTATATAGCAAAACACGTAGAACAATTAAAAAATAATAGTTGTGATATGGTTTTGTCTGGATATAAAAGAGTTAATGATAATAAAGAGATTTTATTTAAAGTAAGTTTAGATGAAAGATATCCGTGGACAAGATATGTATCAATTGCGCCTTGGGCAAGATTATATAAAACAAAATTTTTAAAAGATAATGACATTAAATTTTTGAAAACTCCAATAGGTGAGGATGTTTATTTCAATTTACAGGCAAATACGTTAGCAAATGATGTGAAAATAATAGATTACATGGGGTATAATTGGTATTTCAATGGTAAAAGTGTTACAAATACAATAAATAACAAGATAAAGAAAATTGATATAATAGAATTACTAAATACACACTATAATGTATTAAAAGAAAAAGATTGTATAAATAAGGAAAATTATGATTTAATACAAATATATTTTGTTCTTCTTTCTATACAATTTTTGCAATGGTTGAGTAAAGATTTATCATATAAAGAAATAAGCGAAAAATATGATATGATTTTTGATTGGATAGAAAAACATTTCAAAAATTATAAAAGGGCAAAATATTGGAAACTATCAAAGGGTGATAGATTGAAAATAAGATTAATCTTTTTAGTATTTATGACATGCCATAGGTTGCACCTTGGCAAACTAGCAGTATATATGTATAAATATATATAATATGTAAAATATCTTTAATATAGAACGAAAAATATTATCTGTATTAAAGATATTTTATTTTTTTATATTAAAAGATTGTGTAAAAAAGAATATAATGATAAAATATAAATGAATAATAAAAAAGGGGAATGAAATATGAAATTAAAAAAAGTAATTACTATAATTATTATCTTAATTATTGTTTTAAACACTTTAATTCCAACAATTGCATTAGCTACAAATGAGACAAATAATGAGGTGGGTACTGGAACAACTAATATAGATAATACTGTAAATGAAAAAGAGGAAAATAATAATAGTATTCAAACCGATGATGACAATAATAAACATGAGAATACTAGTAAAAATGAAAATATCATAGAAAATAGGACAAAAGAAAATACAACCAATAATAGTAATGAAATTAGTGAGAATACAGAAATTGTGAATGAAAATGAAGTTGTAAAACAAATAGAGAAGGACAATATAAAATCTATTGATGTAAAAGCAAACGAAATTACAGCCAACATAGCTTATAATTCACACGTTCAAGATTATGGTTGGGAAGAAGATTTTTCAAAAAAAGATGGAGAAATATCAGGAACAACAGGTGCTTCAAAAAGAATAGAAGCATTAAAAATAAAATTAGGATCTTTGAAGAAAACATATCCAAATACTAGTATAAAATATCAAGTACATGTTCAGGATTATGATTGGATGAACTGGAAAAAAGATGGAGAAGTAGCAGGAACAATAGGAGAATCAAAAAGGATAGAAGCAATAAAAATAAAGTTACAAGGATTGGAAGAATATTCAGTAATTTATAGAGTTCATGTACAAGACTATGGTTGGACAGACTGGAATAGTAATGGTGAAATTGCTGGAACAATAGGTAAAAGTAAAAGAATAGAAGCAATACAAATAAAAATCATAAAAGGAAATTATGAAAAATTTAAAGTAAGTATAAAAAATGAAAATAATAATATTAATGAATATTGTAAAAATAGTATACATTATCTGTTCTTGTCAAAAAATGTTAGTATAAATAATGTAGTAATAAAATACGCAGGAAATGTTATAGATACTTCTTATGGGATTTTAGACTCAGTAAATAAGACGATAACAGGTGATTTCTCAAAAACAGAGAGCTTTACTGTGAAATTAGAGACAGGAGAGACTGAGACAGTATCTATTATACAATCTAATGTACCATCATTATTTATTAATTTAAATAATGATGTAACTCAAGACGTACTTGATAGTGGATCAAAAGATGAAAAATATAAAGCTACATTAAGTGCAGTTGGAGCAGAAAAAAAGGATTATAATATAAGTAATTATAATATTACGATAAAAGGTAGAGGAAATACTACGTGGGCAATGCCTAAAAAACCATATCAAATAAAATTTGATAAAAAAATAAATTTATTAGGTACAGGAACAGCAAAGGCTAAAAAATGGGTACTTATAGCAAATTATACGGATCCAACATTACTAAAAAATAAAATAGTAAATGATTTATGTGTAAACTCAGAACTTTCAAATATACCAAATTCACAATTTATAGATTTATATATCGACGGAAATTATGTCGGAAACTATTTATTATGTGATAAAATAGAAATTGGAAAACGGAAGAGTAAACTTGAGTGATGATAAAGGAGTATTGGTGGAATTAGATAATGCATACTATAATGATGAAGAATATAATTTTCAAGCGACATATAGTAAAGACCACTTTTCAATCAAGGAATTTAAAGATGATGATATGGATTCAAAATTAAAAATTCAAGCTATGCAAGAATTCAAAGAAGCACTAGAAGATTTTGAAAAAACTATTTATGATGAGAATACTAAGTGGGAAGATATATCAAAATTGATAGATGTAGAATCATTTGCTAAATATTATTTAATAAATGAATTTGCTGAAAATATGGATACATATTATTCTAGTACATATTTATATAAAAATGGTTCAAAAGATGTGATACACATGGGACCTACCTGGGATTATGATATGGCATTTGGAGGCAGAGATGGAATAAATCCAGAAGAAGATTATACCTTGAATTATTCATCACCAAAGGTGTATATGAGAGAATTATTAAAGTACTCTGAATTTTTAGATGTTGTAAATAAAACATATGATAAAGATCTAAAACAATATATTGATAAAATAGATGTAAAAGAATATGCAGATAATATAAAAGAAACAGCGAAGATGAATAGTATTGCATGGTATACAGAAAAGACGTATGATAAGAAATTAGATAGTTTGAATGAATATATAAATAAAAGAAAAAATTATTTTAGTAGAACATATGGTGCTGCCCAATGGAATTCAAATGTTTTGTACAATGGTACTATTCAAAACATTGGCTGGCAAGGAATGAAAAAAGATGGAAAAGTGGTTGGAACAACAGGGCAAGACTTAATGATGGAAGGAATAAGAATTTCTTTAGGAAATCAGATGGATCCAAATGCACAAATTGAATATCAGGCTCATATTGAAGATATAGGATGGCAAGATTGGAAAAAAGATGGAGAAATGGCTGGAACAACAGGTAAAAGCAAAAGAATGGAGGCAATAAGGATAAGGTTAAAAAATGCTAATGACTACACTGTGAGATATAGAGTACATGTACAAGATTATGGTTGGATGGATTGGCATAGTGATGGAGAAATAGCTGGAACAGTAGGAGAAAGCAAAAGGATTGAAGCAATTCAAATAGAAGTAATAAAAAAGCCAAAAGTAGAAGTAAGTTATACTTATAATGGAGATAAAAATACAGTAACGGCAGTAATAAAATCAGATAAAGAACTAAAAAGTGTAAATGATACAGAATGGAATTTAAGCAGTGATAAACTAACATATACAAAAGAATATAGCGAAAATGATACATATAAAATAACTGTAAAAGATATTGATGGCTTAACTAAAAATGTTGAATTGACAATAACACAAATAAAAGAACCAACAAGTATTATAAAATATAATTCACATATTCAAGGATATGGATGGGAAAATAGATGGTCAAAAAGAGATGGAAATACAACAGGAACAGTTGATAAAAGTCTAAGAATGGAAGCAATAAAAATATCATTAGGAAACTCAGAAGAAATCCCAGATGGGGCAAGTATAAGTTATCAAGTTCATGTACAAGATTATGGATGGATGAATTGGTGTAATAATGGTGAAATGGCTGGAACGACAGGAAGCTCAAAACGAATAGAAGCAATAAGAATAAAATTAGAAGGTATGGAAGGATATTCAGTAGAATATAGAGCATATGTGCAAGATGAAGGATGGCAAAAATGGAGACATGATGGGGAATTAGCTGGAAGAGAAGGTGAGAGTAAAAGGGTTGAAGCATTACAAATAAGAATTGTAAAAAAAGAAAACAAAGTGTTAGAACCTAAAGTAAAATATCAAGTACATATACAAGATACAGCATGGCAAGACGAAAGAATTGAAGGAGGACTAGCAGGAACAGAGGGAAAAGGAAGAAGAATTGAAGCAATAAAAATTAACTTGTCCGAAGCAAGTACTAATGCAAAAATAAAATATAGAGCACATGTTCAAAATCATGGCTGGCAAGGATGGAATCAAAACGGAACAATAGCAGGAACAACTGGACAAAACAAAGCGATAGAAGCAATTCAAATAAAGCTAGAAGGAATGGATAAATATACTATAGAATACCAAGTTCATATTCAAGACTATGGTTGGAGCGCTTGGATGATAGATGGTGAAGTAGCTGGAACAACAGGAAAAGGAAAAAGCATTGAAGCAATAAAGATTAGAATAGTTCCAAAATACTATAGAAATTATAAAGGAATTGATGTTTCTGAATTTAATGGGGACATAGATTGGCAGAGTGTTAAAAATTCTGGTGTACAGTTTGCTATGATAAGATGTGCGTTCAGAGGGTATAGAACAGGAAGGATAGTAACAGATTCTAAATTTGATTATAACATTCAAAATGCATCTGCAGTTGGAATAAATGTAGGAATTTATTTCTTTAGCCAAGCAACTTCAATTTCTGAAGCTATGGAAGAAGCAAATTATGCAATAAATTTAGCCCGAAAATATAATTGTGTTACATATCCAATAGCAATAGATACAGAAGCATCAGGTGCAGATAATAATGATGGAAGAGCAGATGGACTTAATCCAGCACTAAGAACAAATGTAATGGCAGCGTTTTGTAATCAAATACAAAACTTCGGGTATACACCAATGATATATGCAAGTAGAAATTGGTTGTATAACAATTTGGAAATTAATAGACTTTCAAATTACGAAACATGGTTGGCACATTATACGGAAAATGACTCTATAAAAAGCGATTATAGATACAGTTATACAATGTGGCAATATACATCATCAGGGTATGTATCAGGAATAAATGGAAAAGTAGATTTAAACATTGGATATAGGAAATACTAAGATAAAATGTTATAACTTTTAATCTAGTAGCTTATGGAAAAAGCTACTAGATTTTTTTTGTCGAAAAAGGTTGTACCAAATAAAAACTAATGATAAAATAAAAGAGAATAAATAAAGATAAAAAGGAGAAATAGAAAAAATGAGAATAAAAAAAATAATGCCTATAATTATTGCCTTAATCATTATTTTAAATACTTTAATTCCAACAATTGTATTATCGGCAAATGAAATAGAGGAAATAAAGGGAAAAGATAACGATACAATTATAGATAATAATACTAATAAGACAGATAATGAAGGTGTATCTAATAAAAATAATATTACAGAAAATGAGATAAAAGATAATAAAGAAAATAATACAAGTAAAAATGAAAATAATGTGGATGAAAAAATTAATAAAGAAGAAAATATAGTTAAAAATGATACAGAAGGAACAAATGAAAACATAAATAATGACCAAGAAGAAACGATAAATAATAATATAGACGAGATTCAAAAAGAGGAAAATACAGAAGAATTAGTTAGTATACAAAGTAAAGAATTAGAAACAGGACTAACAGTTTCTTATAGAACCCATGTACAGGATGAAGGATGGCAAAATTATGTGCAGAATGGTGAGATGGCAGGAACATCAGGAAAAAGCTTAAGATTAGAGGCAATGAATATAAAGTTATTAAACAATGAAGACAAAAATTTACATATTAAATATCAAGTACATGTACAAGATGAGGGATGGCAAAATTGGAGAACCGATGGAGAAATGGCAGGAACATCTGGCAAAAGTTTAAGGTTAGAAGCTATAAGAATTCTGTTAGATAATTCAGAAGATTATTCTATTATGTATAGAGTACACGTGCAAGATGAAGGATGGCAAGATTGGAGAACCGATGGAGAGATGGCAGGAACATCTGGCAAAAGTTTAAGATTAGAAGCAATTCAAATAAAAATTATAAAAAAGCAACGAAGAGGAAGACTACATATAGATACGCCGGTTAATGGAAGTACATATTATGATTCAGAAGCTTCAAATATAACTGTTTCAGGATGGAAAATGGCGAATGTATCAAATACAAATATAAAGGCATATGTTGATGGAAAAGAAATTGATTCTAAAACTATTCAATATTATGAAAGAAAAGATGTAATAAATGAAATAATCGAGTATGGAACTAATGGACAAAACCCAACACCAGGTTACAGTTTTAATATTGATATTTCTAAATTTAATGGTGGTAGCCACACGATAAAAATAGAACTATATTATGATAATACAGTTTTAACAACAACTAATACAACTTTTAACTTTGATAAAAATTTACATGTACAATATATGACACATGTGCAAGATGAAGGATGGCAAGATTGGAAAAAAGATGGAGAAGTAGCAGGAACATCTGGCAAAAGTTTAAGGTTAGAAGCTATGAATATAAAACTGTTAAATAATGCTAATAGTGATATACATGTTAAATATCAGGTGCATGTACAAGATGAAGGATGGCAAAATTGGAGAACCGATGGAGAAATGGCAGGAACATCTGGCAAAAGTTTAAGGTTAGAAGCTATAAGAATTCTGTTAGATAATTCAGAAGATTATTCTATTATGTATAGAGTACACGTGCAAGATGAAGGATGGCAAGATTGGAGAACAGATGGAGAGATTGCAGGAACATCTGGCAAAAGTTTAAGATTAGAAGCTATACAAATAAAAATTGTAAAAAAGACAATAAACAGTATTATAAAAATTGAAACTCCAAGTCAAAATACTTCATATTATGCATTTGAAAATCCAACAATAACTGTTTCAGGATGGAAAATGGCAAATGTATCAAATACTCAGATAAAAGCATATGTTGATAACAAAGAAATTGAACCTACAACTATTCAGTATTACGAGAGACCAGATATAATAAAATCAAATACTAATTATGGAACTGAGGCTCAAAATGTATTGCCTGGTTATAAGTTTGATATAGATATTAATAATCTAGAAGGTGAAAACCATACAATAAAAGTAGAGATGTACTATAATAATTCAGTTATAGCTAGTGAAGTTAGGAATTTTAATATAGATATTAATCCACATATTAGCTATAGTGCACATGTAGAAGACATAGGATGGCAAGATTATGTGAAAGATGGAGAAATTATAGGCACAGTAGGAAAATCATTAAGGGTGGAAGCATTAAAAATTAAGCTGGTAAATGTACCATCAACGGCACATATAAAATATAGAGTGTATATTTATGGAAAAGGATGGCAAGATTATGTACAAGATGGAGAAATAGCAGGAACAACAGGGAAAAACAGGATGATAGAGGCAATTCAAATAGAAATAGAAGGACTGGAAAAATATACGGTAGAATATCAAGCACATGTTCAGGATATTGGATGGCAAGTATGGGCATTAAATGGAATGAATGCTGGAACAATTGAACAAGGACTAAGAATAGAATCTGCAAGAATTAGAATTGTAAAAAAAGAAAATACAGTTGTACCACAGGTAAAATATTCTAGCCATAATGCAACAAATGGATGGACAAGTTATGTGAAAAATGGTAATACATCAGGAAGTGAAAATAATGCTATAAAATTAGATGCTATAAAAATAGCATTAGAAAATAGTGAGACTGCAAGTATAAAATATAAAGTACATATTCAAGAAGTTGGATGGACGAATGAAGTACAAAATAATGAGCAAGCTGGAACTGGTGAATCAGTAAATGGAATAGAAGCAATTCAAATGCAAGTAAGTGGTTTGAGTGGATATTCTATAGAATATAGAGTATATGTAATTGGAAAAGGATGGCAGGATTGGGCTTGCGATGGAGAAATAGCAGGAACAACAGGAAAAAGCCTACAAGTTAGTGCAATACAAATAAGAATAAAAATAAAAACAGATAATAATAGATCTAATTTTTCAGGTATAAATACCTCTAAATATAAAGGCTATAAAGAAGCTCTTCAAAAATTACAACAACAACACCAAAACTGGACAATAAAACTAGTTTATACAGGGTTAAAATGGGATGACGTTCTGGATGCCGAACAAGGACGAGATTCTAAAGGAGAACCATTTAGCCTAACTCAAGAAAAAGAAAATTGGAGAGATTCATCAGATAATAACTCTTATCAAGGAGAATGGTATAAAGCATCAAGAGAAGCAATAGCATATATGATGGATCCACGTAATAGCTTAGATCAATACTATGTTTTTCAATTCCAAAATTTAGCAAGGTCTTCAAATGAAACCGTTCAAAAGGTTTCAACTATGACCAATGGAACATATTTGCAAAATTATAGCAGTACTTTAGTAAATGCTTCACAAAATTATAATGTTAGTGCTTTTCATTTGGCTTCAAGAATGTTAATGGAACAAGGAACCTCAGGATGGAGTATTAATGGATATTCATATAAGGGAAGAATGGTATATAATTATGCAAATATAGGAGCAACAGGAAATACAATAGAAGATATAATGACAAGTGGAGCTAAATATGCATATGAAAACAAATGGTTTTCACCAGAATTTTGTATAAATGGTACTGCACAATGGATATATAATAATTATTTAAGCAATGGGCAAAATACAAAGTATTTTGAAAAATATAATGTTGTAAAACCACCTTTTTATACACATCAATATATGCAAAATATAAGGGCAGCAAATGATGAGGGATACAATACAGCAAAAAGTCTTGAAAAAAACGGATTATTAAATTCATCTTATGAGTTTTTAATACCAGTATATGAAGAAATGCCAGATACAGCATGTATAAGACCATAAAAGTAGTGACTAATGTGATTTATATAACTTACTTATAATTTGTAAATTTTTTATGATAGAAAAAAGTACAAGAACCTCTTGTACTTTTTTGTCTTAAATGGTATTATAATAACGTAAAAATAAATAAAGGAAGTGGATATATGAAAATATTAATTACAGGAGCAAACGGAATGCTTGCAAAGGAAATAAAAGATAGATTTTCTGAAAAAAACGAATTAATATTAACAGATGTAGCAGAATTAGATATAACAAATGAAGAAATGGTAAAGAATTTTGTAAAAAAGGAAAAACCAGAATGTATTATAAATTGTGCAGCATTTACAGCAGTAGACAAAGCAGAAACAGCAGGTGAAATAGTAGAAAAAATTAATGCAAATGGACCAGGAAACTTAGCAAAAGCTGCGAAAGAAAATAACGCAGTCTTAGTACATGTAAGTACAGACTATGTATTTGGTGGAGATTTAGATATAGAAAAAGATTATAAAGAAGATGATCCAAAATCACCTGTAACAGCATATGGAATAACAAAATTACATGGAGAAGAACAAATACAAGAAAATACAGACAAATATTATATATTTAGAACAGCGTGGCTATATGGAATTGGTGGAAACAATTTTGTAAAAACAATGTTAAAATTAGGTAAAGATAAAGATGAATTAAATGTAGTAGCAGATCAACATGGAAGTCCAACATATGCAAAAGATTTAGCAGAATTTATTTACCAAGCAGTAACTAAGAAAATACCATATGGAATATATAATTCAACAAATGAAGGATATACAACATGGTATGATTTTACAAAAGCAATTTTTGAATATGCAGGAATAATTTGTAAAGTAAATCCTGTAACAACAGAAGAATATATAGATATGATGAAAATAACACAAGCTAAAAGACCAAAAAACTCACAAATGTCAAAAGAAAAACTTGAAAAAGCAGGGATTAATGTTCCTGAATGGGAAGACGGACTAAAGAGATATCTAAAGGAAGAAAATATAATTTAAATATATTAGAAAGGACGAAGTTAAATGAAAAAAAGAAAGGGAATAATTTTAGCAGGTGGAAGTGGAACAAGATTGTATCCATTAACAATAGCAATATCTAAACAAATAATGCCAGTATATGATAAACCAATGATTTATTATCCATTATCAGTATTAATGCAAGCAGGAATAAGAGAAGTATTGATCATATCAACACCAAGAGACATAGTAACATTTAAAGACTTATTAGGTGATGGAAGTAAATGGGGAATGAAATTTGAATATAAAATACAAGAAAAACCAAATGGATTAGCAGAAGCATTTATTATAGGTGAAGAATTTATAGGACAAGATAATGTTGCAATGATTTTAGGCGATAATATGTTTTATGGTGAACATCTAAAAGAAAAATTACAAGATGCGAACCAAAATGAGAATGAAGCTACAATATTTGGATATTATGTAAAAGATCCAAGAGCATATGGCGTTGTTGAAATAGATGAAAACGGAAAAGCAATATCAATAGAAGAAAAACCAGAAAATCCAAAATCTAATTATGCAGTACCAGGTTTGTATTTTTATACAAATGAAGTAGTAGAAATAGCTAGAAATGTAAAACCATCAGCAAGAGGAGAATTAGAAATTACTTCAGTTAATGATGAATATATGAAAAGAAAACAATTAAAGGTAGAAAAATTAGGTAGAGGAATGACATGGTTTGATACAGGCACACATGATGCTTTACTAGAAACGGCTAGTTTTGTACAAACAATAGAAAAAAGACAAGGAATGCAGGTATGTTGTCCAGAGGAAATTGCATATAAAAACGGATGGATAACTTCATCTGAATTAGCTGAACTGTCTAAAATATATATGAAAACAGAATATGGAAAATATCTAAAAGATTTAGCGGAGAATAAGTTTGGAGAAGAGTAAAAAAGGAAGGAAATGAAAAATGAGCAAGTTTAAAAAAATAGATACTTCAATTGAAGGGGTGTATGTAATAGAACCTACAGTGTTTGGAGATAATAGAGGATATTTTATGGAAACATATAGCAAAGAAGAATTCAAAGAAATTGGATTAAATTATGATTTTGTACAAGATAATCAATCAAAATCTAAAAAAGGTGTTTTAAGAGGATTACATTTTCAAAAAGAAAATTCACAAGCAAAACTAGTAAGAGTTGTAAAGGGAGAAGTATTTGATGTAGCAGTAGATTTAAGACCAGGAAGTAAAACATATGGAAAATGGGAAGGTGTAATACTTTCAGAAGAAAACAAAAAAATGTTTATGATTCCAAGAGGATTTGCACATGGATTTTTAGTTTTATCAGATGAAGCTGAATTTACATATAAATGTGATGATATTTACAATCATGAAGCAGAAGGTGGGTTAGCTTGGAATGACCCAGAAGTAGCAATTGAATGGCCTTTAGAAAATATGAAAGTAGATGAATTGTTGACTTCAGAAAAAGATGCTAAATGGCCATCTTTAAAAGAACTAAAAGAAACAGACTTATTTCAGAATTTAAAATAAAAATAAGATATAAAATATAAAATATATCAATTTTTGGAGAGTTGTCAAGATAATTATAAATAAGGAGAAGATAAAAAATGAGTAAAAATGTATTAGTAACAGGAGCAGCAGGTTTTATAGGAGCAAACTTTGCTGAATATTTTGTGAATAAGCATCCCGATTATAAAGTAATAGTAGTAGATAAATTAACATATGCAGGAAATATGAATAATTTGAAAAAAGTTTCAGATAAAATTGAATTTGAACAAGCTGATATATGTGACTTTGAAAAAATGAAAGAAATATTTGATAAATATGATATAAATGGAGTGGTTCACTTTGCGGCTGAATCTCATGTAGACAATAGTATTAAAAATCCATTTATATTTACTCATACAAATGTAATTGGAACACATACATTATTAGAAACAGCAAAACAAAAATGGGGAGAAGGTAGCCCTAATAAATTTGTTCATATTTCAACAGATGAAGTTTATGGATCTTTAGGAGAAGAAGGATATTTTACAGAAAAATCACCAATTAAACCAAGTAGTCCATATTCAGCATCAAAGGCAAGTTCAGATTTAATTGCACTTGCTTATAAAGAAACATTTAAAATGAATGTAAATGTAACAAATTGTTCTAACAATTATGGACCTTATCAACATAATGAAAAGTTAATACCACATATGATTAAATTGGCATTAAATAATCAAAAACTACCTGTTTATGGTGAAGGACTAAATATAAGAGATTGGCTATATGTTGAAGACCATTGTGAAGCGATAGATTTAGTATTTCATAATGGAAAATCAGGTGAAAGATATAATATAGGTGGACATAATGAAAGAAGAAATATACAAATAGTAAAATTAATTTTAGAAAGATTAGGAAAGTCAGAAGATCTAATAGAACATGTTGAAGATAGAAAAGGACATGATTATAGATATGCAATAGATCCATCTAAAATAAAAAGAGAATTAGGTTGGGAGCCTAAAACAACTTTTGAAAAAGGTATTGTAAAAACTATAGATTGGTATTTAGAAAATCCAGACTGGCTAAAATAGAGAAGGAAATTATAGGAGTTACATCAATGGATAAAATAAAAGAATTAATTAAAAAAATATTGACTAAAGAAGTAATTTTATATATAGTATTTGGAATATTAACAACAATTGTAAACCTAGGTTCATTCTATGTAATGAATTCAATATTACAATGGAACGAAAACATATCAAACTTTATAGCAATTTTATTAGCTGTAATATTTGCATATATAACTAATAAAGATTTAGTTTTTCACTCAGAAGCAGATTCTTTCAAAGAAAGAATAATAGAATTTTGCAAATTCATGTTAGGAAGAGCATTTACAATGGTAGTAGAATTTGTAGGAGGATTAATATTATTTGAACTTCCAATTCCAAATATAATAACTAAAATGGGACTTACTATAATTGTAATTATTTTAAATTTCTTTATTAGTAAATTTTTCGCTTTTAAAAGTAAAAAAGATAATTAATATAGAAAGAGGGAAATAAGAAATGAAAAAAATAAGTGTAGTTATACCAGCATATAATGAAGAAGAATCATTACCAATATTATATGATAGAATGAAAAAATTAATGGAAAATATGGAAAATTATGAATTTGAAATATTATTTGTAAATGATGGAAGTAAAGATAAAACAATCAATATAATAAAACAATTAAGAGCAGAAGATAAAAGAATATGCTATGTAGATTTCTCAAGAAACTTTGGTAAAGAAATTGCAATGATAGCAGGCCTTGATTATGCAACAGGAGACTGTGTAATATTTATGGATGCAGATTTACAAGATCCTCCAGAATTAATACCTGAATTAGTAAAGTATTGGGAAGAAGGATATGATGACGTATATGCTAAGAGAAAATCAAGAAAAGGAGAAACATGGCTAAAAAAATTCACATCTAAAATGTATTACAAAGTATTACAACATTTAACAAGAGTTGAAATACAGAAAGATACAGGTGATTTTAGATTACTAGATAGAAGATGTGTAAATGCTTTAAGGAAACTAAGAGAATCACAAAGAAATACTAAAAGTATGTTTAGTTGGATTGGTTACAAGAAAAAGGAAGTATTGTATGATAGAGATCCAAGAATAGCAGGAAAAACAAAGTGGAACTATATAAAATTAGTGGATTTAGCTATTGATGGAATTACATCTTTTACTACATCACCACTTAGACTTTCAACATTTATTGCAATACCTACATTTATAGTATTATTTGTTTATTTTGTTTATGTAATTGTAAAATGTTTTGTAGTTCATGAAGCAATTCAGGCATTTCAAGCAATTATATTATTAATTTTATTTTTCTCAGGAATTCAAATATTACTATTTGGAATTGTTGGAGAATATCTAGGTAGAATTTTTAATGAGACAAAAAATAGACCACTATATCTAGTAAATGAATATAATGATGAAAAAGAAATGAATGAAATAAAATAATTAAAACTTAAATAAATTTATTGACAAAAAAATCAAAATATAGTAAATTAAAATTGATACATCTTATATTAGCTATTCTTAATTAAGAAAGGATGATCAGCATGAAATCAAGAGTAGCAAGTAGTGAAATACGGATTAACATTTCTAATAAACAAGAAGTGGAAATCAGTAAAAAGTTGGAAATAACAATTGCAATTCCAAAAAATGTGGGAAGTATACAAAAAGTAGAAGTTTTGATTAATAGATATGGCGAATCTCCAAGCATTATTCAGGAAATGAAAATTACGAAAGAAGATAATGATTTTATAACATATTCTACAAATGTAAAATTTGAGAATTATGGAAATTATTACTTCTTTTTTTCATTAGAAATGAAAGATGAAAATGGAGAAAATAGAAAAAAAGCTATAAAAATTAATAGAAAAACAGGAAAGCCATTTATTATTGATGAATGGCAAGAATCACCATATTGGATTGTACTTGTTATTCAAGACAATTTTAAAGTACCAAATTGGGCAAAAGACAAAATTTACTATCAGATTTTTGTAGATAGATTCTACAAAAGTCAAAATGCAAATCAAAAGCAAATACCAGGCAGGAAATATCGTAATTGGGCAGAAATGCCTGATTGGAGAAAAGATGAGACTGGAAATTATCATAACAATGATTTCTTTGGAGGAAACATCAAAGGAATTGAAGAAAAACTAGAATATCTAAAAAGCTTAAATGTTGGTGTTATATATATGTCGCCAATCTCTAAAAGCGGACTAAGATATGATAGGTATGCTGCTACAAACCATATGCAAATAGATCCAAATGCAGGAACATTTAAAGACTTAAAAAGCCTTAGTGAAAAGGCTCATAAGATGGGAATGTATATTGTTTTGGATGTAGCATTCAATCATTGTAGTGATAAGAATCCAATTTTCCAAGAAGCTATGACAAATCCAAATTCAAAATATCGAGATTGGTTTTACTTTGATGAAAAGGGAAACTACAGATATTGGTATAACGAATTTAAAGATATGCCATTGTTTAACCAGTATAATAAAGAATTTCAGAAGTATATTTATGGAGAAAATGGAGTAGTAGAACTTCTATCTGAATATGTTGATGGATTCAGATTAGATGTAGCAGAAGAACTACAACCGTTTTTCTTAGAAGGAATTCGCAACAAAGCCAACGAAAAATGCAAACACATTATAATTGGCGAGTACTGGAATAAAGTAAATTGCGATATTTTAGGTAGGTCAGTAGATACTATCACTAACTATTCTTTTACAAATGCAGTGTTCAAATATGTAGCATATGGTGAAGATGAACCATTTAAATTGCAAATAGAGGATAGATTGGTATCATATCCTCAAAACACCATTGACACTATGCTAAACTCTTTGGATACACATGATATTGTTCGAGCATTAACAATGTTAAACGGACAATATATGAGAAACGATTATAGAGATATATGGAAAATGGATGAAGATCCTTCTCCATGGCACTATAATACGCCGACAGGAAGAATATTTGACACAGAAGGATTCAGAAGGTTTGAATATGAAAACGATAAGTTGACTGATGAACAATATGAATCTGCAAAAAGAAAGTTAAAAATTTCAGCAATGATAATGTATTTACTTCCAGGATGTCCTTGTATGTTTTATGGAACAGAAGTAGGATTACATGGATATAAAGATCCATTTAATCGTAAGTGTTTTCCATGGGATAATATGGACATGGAATTGTTAGAATTTTTTAAAAAGCTTTTTAAGTTCAGAGCGAACTGTAAATTAGCAGGTAGTAAGTTTGAAGTGTTGCACATAGATAAAAACATATTAATGTTTAAAATGTGCAATGAAAAGAATGATGTTTTGGTAGCTGTAAATAGAACAAATCAAGAAATCAACATAAAAATTCCAGAAGAATTTGAAAGTGAAAGTTCAAAAGATGAGTTCAAAATAAATGCTACGAAAGAAAAATTAGGTCCATTTGGTGGAATTGCGATCTTGAAGTAATGTCTAAGGGAGACCAGATTAGTATGGTCTCTCTTTACTTGTATAAAAATAAAATCAAATTACATTTTTTAATTAAAAATTTTTTATAGATGAATATTAAAACTTAAAAAACTATATCTATTGTAAATATCTATAAAATATAGTATAATTAGCAAGTAAAGTAAAGGAGAGAATATAAAATGGATAAAAAAAGAATATTAACAGGAGATAGACCAACAGGAAAATTACATATAGGACATTATTTTGGTTCATTAAAAAAGAGATTAGAAATGCAAGAAAGCGGAAAATATGACCCATATATACTAATAGCAGATGTTCAAGCATTAACAGATAACTTTAATAATCCAGAAAAAGTAAGAAAAAATATAAGAGAAGTAGCAATGGATTACTTATCAGTTGGAATAGACCCAAAAAAAACAACAATTTATATTCAATCAATGATACCAGAAGTTGCTGAACTAACAGTATTCTATTCAAATTTAGTAACAATAGCAAGACTTCAAAGAAACCCAACAGTAAAAACAGAAATTGCACAAAAAAGAGATCTATTCGGAGAAAGTGTAACATATGGATTTTTAGGATATCCAGTTAGTCAAGCAGCAGACATAACGGCATTTGAAGGAGAATTAGTACCAGTAGGAGATGATCAGTTACCTCTAATAGAGCAATGTAGAGAAATAGTTAGAAAATTTAATAGTATATATGGAGAAGTTTTAAAAGAGCCAGAAGCAGTATTATCAAGTGAAAAAAGAATAAAAGGTTTAGATGGAAATGAAAAAATGGGAAAATCATTAGGAAATGCCATATATTTATCAGACAGTGAAGAAGAAATAACTAAAAAAGTAATGAGTGCAGTAACAGATCCTAATAGAATAAAAAAAGATGACTTAGGAAATCCTGATATATGTATGGTTGCATATTATCATAACTTATTTAGCACAAAAGAAGAAGTAAAAACAGTATGTGAAGAATGTAAAGCAGGAAAACGTGGATGTGTAGCTTGTAAAAGACAATTAGCTAAAAACATAATAGAAGAATTAAAACCAATAAGAGAAAAAAGAAAATATTATGAAGAACATCCAGAAGAAGTAGACAAAATTTTAATAGAAGGAACAGAAAAAGCAAGAAAAACAGCAAAACAAACAATGAAAAAAATAAAACAAGCAATGAAATTAGATTATTTTGAAGAATGAGACATCAGGGACAGGTCTTAAATGTCTCATTAATTTAGTAGAATAAAGTCGAAAAATGTAATAAATAAAAATCGATATAAAAATGAGACATTTAAGACCTGTCCCTGATGTCTCAGAAGGAGAGAAATATGTTTACAGATTATACAAAGATTATAATTAAGTCAGGTGATGGTGGAAATGGAGCAGCAACTTTTCGTAGAGAAAAATATGTAGCTGCAGGAGGACCTGATGGCGGAGATGGTGGAAATGGCGGAAACGTTTATTTTCAAGTGGATAAAGATAAAAATACTTTGATTGATTTTAGATATAATAGAAAATTTAAAGCTAAAAATGGAGAAAATGGAAGCGGAAGTCATTGTAATGGAAAGTATGGAGAGGATTTGTATATTAAAGTTCCAATCGGTACAGTTGTAAAAGATGTTGAGACAGGTAAAGTTGTTGCCGATTTGTCTAAGCCAGGTCAAACTGAATTAATATTAAAAGGTGGTCGTGGAGGAAGAGGAAATTCTCATTTTGCTACAGCAACAAGACAAGCACCTAGATTTTCAGAAGATGGAGAAAAAGGAGAGGAAAAAGAACTTATATTAGAACTAAAATTGTTAGCAGATGTAGGTTTATTAGGATTCCCTAATGTAGGAAAATCAACATTTTTGTCAGTTGTTACTGACGCTAAACCTAAAATTGCAAATTATCATTTTACAACAATAGTTCCTAATTTAGGAGTAGTAAAAACCAAAAATGGAGATGGATTTGTTATAGCAGATATTCCAGGAATTATTGAAGGGGCAAGTGAAGGTGTAGGACTAGGAATACAGTTTTTAAGACATGTTGAAAGAACTAGATTGTTATTACATTTTTTAGATGTTTCTGGACAAGAAGGAAGAGATCCAGTAAAAGATTTTTATGCAATTAATGAAGAATTGAAAAAATATAGTGAAAAGTTATCAAGTAGAAAACAAATAATAGTAGCAACTAAATTGGATGCTATGCAAGATGATTCAATTTTAAAAGAAGTAGAAAAATTAGCTAAAAAAGAAAAACTAGAATTATACAAAATATCATCAGTAACAAAAGAAGGCGTTCAAGAATTAATAGATTATGTTGATAAAATGTTAAAAACACTTCCAAAAGAGGAATTAGTAGAAATAGAAGATAGAAAAATATATACTTTAAAAGATAAGAAAGATGAATGGGAAATAAAAGAGCAAGATGGAATATTCTATGTTACAGGAAGGGCAGTACAAAGACTAATGGGAAGAGTGAATATTGAAGATAATGAGTCAATGTATTATTTACAAAAGTGTCTAAAGAATATGGGAATAGAAGCAAAATTAAAAGAAATGGGAGTGTGTGAAGGAGATACAGTAATACTAGATGATTGGGAACTTGAATGGTACGAATGAGACATTTAAGACCTGTCCCCCTTGTCTCAAAAGTTGTTTTATAAAAAGGAGTTGGAAATTTAAATGAATGGAGAAAAAAGAAAAGATTATTTAGAATGGGATGAATATTTTATGGCAATTGCAAAATTGTCTGCTATGAGAAGTAAAGATCCATCTACACAAGTTGGAGCATGTATTGTTAGTAATGACAACAGAATTTTATCAATAGGATATAATGGAGCTCCAAATGGATTTAGTGATGAAAAATTCCCTTGGGGAAGAGATGGAAAAAATCTAGATACAAAATATCCATATGTTTGTCATGCAGAGCTAAATGCAATTTTGAATTATAGAGGAAGTAAAAAAGATTTAGAAGATGCTAGAATTTATGTTGATTTATTTCCATGTAATGAATGTGCGAAGATTATTATTCAATCTGGAATTAAAGAAGTGATTTATTTATCAGATAAATATGCAAATTCAGAAAATAACATTGCCTCTAGAAAATTATTTGATGAATGTGGAGTACAATATAACAAAATTAAATTAAAACAAGAAAGAGACATAAATATTGAATTAAAATAAATATAGCAAAATTGAAATGTATAAAGGTGTAATATATTATTTTATTAAGTAATATATTACACCTTAAATTATTATTATTAAAAATTAATTAATTGATTAATTAATTACAAGAAAGTTATTTAAGATTTTTTTTCATTATAATTCCATTATTATTGTTGTAATATTTTTTTCTAACACCTAATTTTTCAAATCCAAGTTTTTCGTATAAGTGAATTGCCGATTTGTTTTGTTCATTAACTTCTAAAAAAAGGGTGGATATATTTAAGTCTTTAGCAAGTAAAATTAAATTTTCTAAAAGTAAAGTGCCAATACCTTGGTTTCTATAAGTCTTTTTTATTACTATATTCATAATATCAGCTTGATCAAAAATTTTTTTTAGTCCAGCAAAGCCAATAATTTCATTATTGATTTTTCCTATAATGTAGCTAGAATTCTCATTTTCTACTTCTTCTTTTAATGTTGAAAAACTCCAAAAGTCATCAAAGTCAGAAATAAGAATTTCCTGCAATTCATTTAAATGATTTAAATTCATTTTTTCTATTTTAATTGCCATATAAAATATCCTTTCAAATATAAAATAATAATTATTTTATTTATGTTCTCTTTCTTCTAATTGCCTTTGAGCTTGAGGCTTTTTTAAATATAATGGCAATATTTCTTCTGAATTAATTCCTAGTTTTGATTTTTCAAATCCTGCAATACCTAATGAAATAGAATTTAAAATATTAAACTCATGAGAAAAAAATTCAGCTTCAGAAAAGGTTGATTTAATTTCGTCTTTATAAATTTCAGATCCATTTCCAACAAAATAAATAGAAGAGTTTGCTAACGTATCTTCACAATAACTTTTTAAGATAGCTAAACAAGAATTAACACTTTCTGCTTGAGGTTCTATAAGAATTTCGAAAGTTTCATTTTTCTTTTCGTATAATGCAAAATAGCAATTATTATTTTTACAATCAATAATGCTGCATACTACATCATTGTCTTTTATATTTTCTAAAACATTATATGCTAGAGATGTTAAAGAACTGATTCCAACACATGGAATTGATGAAAAATCACAAAAAGCTTTTGTAGTTGCAATACCAATTCGTAAACCAGTAAAAGAACCTGGACCTATATCACAAGTTATTAACTCTATATCATTTAAACTTAAATTAGTTTGGTTAAAAGCATTTTCAATCATAGGCATTAAATTTTCAGAATGTGTTCGTCCTGTATTAGTATCAAGACTTACAATAGATTTTTTATCTTCTAAAATAGAAACTCCACATACATCACTTGCCGTATCAATACTTAATATTTTCAAAATAAATCCTCCTTTGATTCAATTATTAAAATTCTATTATTTTCATTTTTATCATCTTTTTTAAAAGTAATATGAATATAATCATTAGGTAAAGCATCTTCAATTAATTCTCCCCATTCAATTAAACAGATACCATTTTCAAAATATTCTTCGCCACCTATTTCGTAAAATTCAGAAGAATCGCTTAATCTATATACATCAAAATGATAAATATTAAGATCATTTTTTTTATATTCATTTACTATAGTGAATGTAGGACTAGATATTTCATTTTCTAAACCAAAATAAGACAAAAAACCTTCTGTAAATTTTGTCTTTCCAGATCCTAGTTCACCAGTTAAAACAACAACATCTTTTGGTTTTAATTTTGCTGCTAATTTTTTTGCTAATTGTTTTGTATCAGCTTCATTCTTTGATATAAATTCATATTGCTTCATATTTGCCTCCAATAAATATATTTGACATTAAACATTATAATATAAAAAATAAAAAAATTCAATGAAAAGGGTTGATAAATTAAAGGTATTGTAATATAATCGTAATATATTTGTAACGAAAAAGAAACAAAAAAAGATTGTGAGGAAAAAAGCATGTTTAAAATGGGGTTAGGACAAGATATTGGTATTGATTTAGGAACTGCAACAGTAATTGCCTATGTAAAAGGTAAAGGAATAGTATTAAGAGAACCATCTGTTGTGGCAGTAGACAATAACACAGGAGAAGTATTAGCAGTAGGACAAGAAGCAAGAAGAATGCTTCGGAAGAACACCTGGAAATATAATAGCAACAAGACCTTTAAGAGATGGTGTAATATCAGATTATACAGTAACAGAAAAAATGTTAAAATATTTTATTAATAAAATATGTGGAAAATTTATATTTGCACCAAGAATTATGATATGTATTCCTTCACAAGTAACAGAAGTGGAAAAAAAGGCCGTTATTGATGCAGCATCACAAGCAGGAGCAAGAAAAGTATATTTAATAGAAGAACCAATAGCAGCAGCAATAGGAGCAGGAATAGATATTTCAAAACCATGTGGAAATATGGTAGTAGATATTGGTGGAGGAACAACAGACATAGCAGTTATTTCTTTAGGAGGTTCAGTAGTAAGTACTTCATTAAAAGTTGCTGGAGATAAATTTGATGAATATATTGTAAAATATATAAAGAAAAAATATAACATTATAATAGGAGAAAGAACAGCAGAAGATTTAAAAGTTAATATTGGATGTGTATTTCCAAAAATACAAGATACAGAAATGGAAATACGAGGAAGAGACTTAGGTACAGGATTACCAAGTACATTAAAAGTACGTTCAAGTGAAATGTTAGAAGCATTAATAGAACCTGCAATGATGATTGTAGAAGCTGTTCATTCAGTTTTAGAAAGAACACCACCAGAGTTAGCAGCAGATATTAGTGACAAAGGAATTTATATGACAGGTGGAGGATGCTTAGTAGATGGACTAGACAAATTATTACAAGAAAAAACAGGAATAAATGTTATGATAGCCCAAGATACAGTATCATGTGTAGCATTAGGAACAGGAAAAGCACTAGATAATTTAGATGCTTTAGAGGGAAAAGCAAGAAGATAAAGAAATGTCGCAAGAGACTTACTCATGCGACATTTTATAAATTTATTTCAAGAAAGAGAGAAAAAAATGGAAAATAAAATAGAGCAATCAAAAGAAAAAGTAGCGTTTATTACATTACGGATGCAAAGTAAATCAATATGAAACAAATGCAATGATTCAAAAATTTATAGAAAATGGATATAAAATAGTAGAAAATCATGAAAAAGCAGATATATATATTATCAATACATGTACAGTAACAAATATGTCAGATAGAAAATCAAGACAGATGCTTAGAAGAGTTAAAGAATTAAATTCAAAATCAATTGTAGTAGCATGTGGATGTTATGCACAAGTAGCGAAAAAAGAATTAGAAAAGATAAAAGAAATAGATTTAATTTTAGGAAATAATGAAAAAGGCGAAATTGTAGAACATGTAGAAGATTATATAAAAAATCATGAAAAAATAAACATAGAAGATGTAATGCAACAAAGAGAATTTGTTGATTTTGGAAATGTTACATATACAGAAAAAACAAGAGCTGTTATTAAAGTACAAGATGGATGTGATAGATTTTGCTCTTATTGTATTATTCCATATGCACGAGGAAGAGTAAGAAGTAGAAAGCCAGAAAATGTTTTAGCTGAAATTAGAAAAGTTGCAGAAGAAGGAATAAAGGAAGTTGTAATAACAGGAATACATGTAGCATCATATGGAAAAGATTTTAAAACAGAATATAAATTAATTGATTTATTAGAAGAAATAAACAAAATTGAAGGAATTGAAAGAATCAGATTAGGATCAATTGAACCATTACTAATAAATGAAGAGTTTATGAAAAGACTTATAAAACTAGAAAAGGTATGTCATCATTTTCACCTTTCTTTGCAAAGTGGATGTGATGAAACTTTGAAAAGAATGAATAGAAGATATACAACACAACAATTTAGAAATATAGTAGAATGTTTAAGAAAATATTATGAAGATGTTATACTAACAACAGATATAATAGTAGGATTTCCAGGAGAGACAGAAGAAGAATTTAACGAAACATATGAGTTTCTAAAAGAAATTAAATTTTATAAAATGCATATATTTAAATATTCTCCTAGAAAAGGAACAAAAGCAGCACAAATGAAACAACAAATTGATGGAGCAAAAAAAGAAGAAAGAAGCCATAAATTAATAGAGCTATCAGATGAAAATGAAAAAAGTTATAATAAAAAATATGTTGGAAAAACAGTAGAAGTGTTATTCGAAGAAAAGAAAGATAACTATTATAAAGGTCATACTAAAAATTATTTGTTAGCATACCTATCAGAAGAAAATGTAAAAGATATAAAAATTGAAAATCAAATAATAAAAGTAAGATGTATAGAAGGCACAAAAGAACACATTTTAGTAGAAATGTAACAAAAATGTAACAATTATGTAATAAAGATTTAATATGAAAAAGCATAAAAATACTTGAATATAATTTAAAAATATAGTATAAATAAATTAACATTATGAAATAAATACAAAGGAGGAATAGAAATGGCAGATTTAGGTCAAGAAACAAAGATAGATGGAGTTTTTGGAGGAGTTGCATTTAATAATCAAGTAGAAAATGCAGTAGAGAATACAGCAGAAAACATTCAAAATGCAGGAACAATAAGAAATAATAATTTACCAGTAAAAGTTGGATTTTGGAATAAGTTTAAAGCTTTTTGGTTACAAGAAATAGATTGGAACAAAGAAATTAAAGTAGAATTAACGCCATATCAACAAAAAGTAGAAGATGAAATAAACGAATTTTTACACCAAGAAGTAACATGGGAAAAAGTTCATGATCTTTTATTTAAAGAAATAAGATTTGGAAAGAAAAAATAATTCGTAAATTTTGTAATATATGTGATTGTAAATTTTTTATGAATTAAAATAAAAGTATAGCGTAATGAAAAAAAGTATGCTATACTTTTTTTGTTATATATTAGGAAAAATAAAAAACAATATAAGCATAAAAAGAAAGGAGGAATAAGGATGTTTTTAGTAAAATAGAAAACATCTAAAAGGGAAAATGGCAAAAAGTAAAACTGTATTTGTTTGTAGTGAATGCGGAAATGAATCAAGTAAATGGCTTGGCAAGTGTCCAGCATGTAATAGTTGGAATAGTTTTTATGAACAAAAAATAGTAGAAACTAAAAACAAAGATATAGTTGATAAAAAAGCAAGTACTCCTCAAAAATTAAATTCTTATGAAGCAAAAGAAACTTTGAGAATACATACTGGTTTTAATGAATTAGATAGAGTCTTAGGAGGAGGGTTAGTAAAAGGTTCTTTGATTTTACTTGGAGGAGAACCAGGAATAGGAAAATCAACACTAATCCTACAAATATGTGATAAAATTAAGGGAGACGGAAAAGTTTTATATGTTTCAGGAGAAGAATCAGCAGAACAAATCAAACTAAGAGCTGATAGGCTAGGAATTAATAATGAAGATATTTTATTTTTAGGAGAAACAGATATAGATATAGTAAACCAAGCAATTATTAATGTTAATCCTAAATTAGTTATTATTGATTCTATTCAAACTATGTATTCAGATGAAATAACAGCAGCAGCCGGAAGTGTTAGTCAAGTAAGAGAAATTACACGGACAAGTTATGAGAGTATGTAAATCGAGAGCAATTACAACTATAATTATAGGGCATGTTACAAAAGAAGGAAATATTGCAGGACCAAGAGTTTTAGAACATATGGTAGATACAGTATTATATTTAGAAGGAGAAAGATACTTTTCATATAGAATATTAAGAGGAGTAAAAAATAGATTTGGTTCAACAAATGAAATCGGAATGTTTGAAATGCAAGAAAAAGGAATGTGCGAAATAACAAATCCATCAGACATATTAATATCTGAGAGAGATGATAATCCAGCTGGTTCGTGTATAGTATCAAGTATAGAAGGAACAAGACCAATTTTAGTAGAAATACAAGCATTAACTTCACAAACAGTATTTGGATATCCAAAAAGAACAGCAAATGGAATTGATTATAATAGATTATCTCTATTAATAGCAGTATTAGAAAAAAAGGCAGGTTTAATGCTTGGCTCACAAGATGTATACTTAAATGTAGTAGGAGGATTAAAAATAAATGAACCATCAATTGATTTAGGAATTATGATGGCTACAGCATCAAGCTTTAAAAATATAGCAATTCCAAAAGATATGATAATAATAGGAGAAGTAGGCTTAACAGGAGAAATTAGAAGAATTAATTTAATAGAAAAAAGATTAAAAGAAGCAGAAAAATTAGGATTTAAAAGTTGCATTATTCCAGAAAGTAATAAAAAAGACTTGAAAGAAAAATATAAATTAGATATAATAGGCGTTAGAAATATTAATGAAGCAATGAAAAAGATTGGAATCAAGTAGAAAATCGCTCAAAAGTGAAGAAGGGAGAAGTTATCATTGAGAAAAGGCAAAGAAGATAATATTACAGAAATTTTAAAATTGATTGCACCAGGAACTCCTATACGAGATGGACTAGAAAATATATTAAGAGCAAGAACAGGAGCATTACTATTAATAACTGATAACAATGAAGTATTAAAAGAAGTTGTTGATGGTGGTTTTACAATTAATGAAGAATATACATCATCTAAATTATATGAACTTGCTAAAATGGATGGAGCAATTGTCTTGAGTGGAGATTTAAAAAGAATATTATATGCCAATGCACAACTAATACCGTCTCATGAAATTACAACATTAGAAACAGGGACAAGACATAGAACAGCAGAAAGAACAGCAAAACAAACAGGAGAGTTAGTAATTAGCATATCTCAAAGAAGAAGCATTATAACTATTTTTAAAGGAAATGACAGATATATATTAGAAAACACAGAAGCAGTATTAAATAAAGCAAATCAAGCTATACAAACATTAGAAAAATATAAGAAAGTGTTTGATAATAAATTAAACATATTAAATGAATATGAATTTAATGATATAGTTACACTAGAAAATGTAATTGTAGCTATACAAAGAGCCGAAATGGTTATGAAAATAGTGGAAGAAATCCAAAGACAAATATATGAATTAGGCGATGATGGTAGACTAGTAAAAATGCAATTAGAGGAATTAATAGGTGGTCTTGAAAAAGAAGAAGAACTAATAATAAAAGATTACATAGTACCAACAAAGAAAAAAAGAACAGTAGAAAAAATAATAGAAAGCTTAGAAGAATTAAGCTATGAAGATTTATCAAAAGAAACAGTAATTGCTAAATTATTAGGATATGGAAATTTTGATAATTATGATGAAGTCGCTGTTTATACCAAAGGTTATAGGATATTAAATAAAATTCCAAGAATGCCATCAAATATAGTTGAAAACTTAGTAGATTCATTCAAATCTTTTCAACATATTTTAGCAGCAGACATCGAAAGCTTAGATGAAGTAGATGGAATTGGAGAAGTAAGAGCAAGAACAATAAAACAATCATTAAAAAGAATGCAAGAACAATTTATTTTTGATAATTTAATTTAAGAAAGGAAAAAATAAGATGAAAAAAACAAAAAATATAATATGGATAATTGCCTTAATTTTAGTAATAATATTAATAGGAGCAATAGCATTTGGATATTATAAAAATGCAACAAATGAAGTTAAAAATCCTGTTGCAACAATGGAAGTAGAGGGATTTGGCACAGTAAAAATAGAATTGTACCCAGACAAAGCACCACAAACAGTTTCAAATTTTATTACATTAGCTAATAGAGGCTTTTATGATGGTTTAACATTTCATAGAATAGTAAAAGACTTTATGATACAAGGAGGAGATAAGCAAGGAACTGGAAGCGGGGCTGCTACACTTGCAGATTTAAAAGATGATGGAAGCGATACAGAATATTCTATTAAAGGTGAATTTATATCTAATGGGGTAGATAACAAATTAAAATTTGATGAAGGAGTTGTTGGAATGGCAAGAAATGACTATACACAACAATCATCATCATTAAAAGAAGAATCATATAATTCAGGAAGTTCACAATTCTTTATAATGACCAAAAATAATACTTCATTAAATGGATATTATACAGCTTTTGGTAAAGTAATAGAAGGAATGGATGTAGTGCATAACATAGAACAAGTAGAAGTAAAAGCAAGTGAAGATAGCAAAGAAAGTAGTAGTTCACAACAAGAAGTTAGCACACCAGTAAATCCAGTTAAAATTACATCTATTAGAGTAGAAACAAATGGAGTTGACTATGGATTACCAGAGACATTAACACCTTTTAATTACTCTACATGGCTATATAAACAATATGGAATAGATCCAAGTAGTTTAAGTAAAGAACAATAGAATAAAAAGAGTTATAATAAATAAAAAAAGGTTTATAATATATAATTAATAAGTTTTAAAAATAGTGCTAACATAAAATATTAAAAAATTTGTAAAAAGAGTTGACAAATAGGGTGGAAATTGTTTATAATAATAAATGTGCTCGAGGTTTAAAGTGCACGTAAACAATGGTGGATGTAGCGTAGTTGGTTAACGCGCCAGTTTGTGGCACTGGAGACCGTGGGTTCGAGTCCCATCTTCCACCCCATTTAATTTTAAATATTGGGCTGTAGCCAAGCGGTAAGGCACCAGACTTTGACTCTGGCATGCGCTAGTTCGAATCTAGCCAGCCCAGCCAATCATATAAGCGACTTTCAGTTTTTGAAAGTTGTTTATTTTTTTTCCTGTCTAACAAAATGTCTAACAAAATCGAAATATTCTATTAAATGTTAATAATTTGTAAAACTTAATTTTAAGTATTAAAAATCATTAAAAACTAAAATTATCCAACTTTTAAACAAGTTGCTAGAACATTAGCAGAATCTGTTTTATAATTATCCTCTAAATGTGTATAAAAATTGGCAGTAGTAGAATAAGTAGAATGTCCTAATCATTCTTGAATTGCTTTCATAGGTACACCTTTAGAAAGTAATAAACTTGCACAAGAATGTCTTAAATCATGAAAACGAATATGCCTTAAGCCATTATTTTTAAGTAATAATCTAAAATGGTCTGTTACATATTCAGGTCTAAAAAGTTTTCCCATAGTATCTACACAAATGTAATCTTCATAATTTATTATTTTTAGAACTATATTTTATTTTACAAGAAAAAACAAGCATTAGCTAAGTCAAAAGGTGGAACTTTTGAAATAGAATATAATTTATTTAAGAACCAAGGAAAAGATAAGAAGAATGCTTATAAATTAAAAGAGATTTCAAAAGAAGAATTTATGAAATGGCTAAATAAGCAATGAAAAAGAAAATTTAATAATAGATAGGAAACTCACAAATACAATTAAGGTATTTGTGAGTTTTATGAAGCATCTTCTACTAATTTCTTTAATTCTTCAAAATCGATATCTAAAACAATACATAAACCGATTAACTCAAAATCTTTTACACTCGTCTTAGCTGTTTCGATTTTATACAATTCAAAACGATCCAGTTCAATGCCAAGTAATTCTAATTTATGAGATAAATCAGCTTTGGTATAATGTTTTTCTTCTCTATGCTTTTTTATTAAATTACCAATTACATTACGACAATTATTAAATTTTTTCATGCTAAAAACCTCCAAAAATCAACAAAAAATAACAAAATGAAAAATAAAAGTAAAAAAATTTTTGATTTTTATTGATTTTATAATAATTTTTATGCTATACTGTGTATTAAGAACACACACAAATAAAAAATATTATAATTTGTATTGACATTAACGTCATGTAAAGGTACTATATAAATAGAATAGTATTTTTTAAAATGCTAATAATAAAACAAAAGAAAGAGGTAGAAAAAATGGAACAAAAAAGAATGCAAAAAAACAGTAAGGGTATAACTTTGATAGCTTTAGTTATTACTATCATAGTCCTTTTAATCCTTGCGGGAGTAACGATTGCAACATTAACTGGAGATAACGGAATACTAGGAAAAGCAAATGAAGCAAAAACAAAAAGTGACATAGTAGAAGTAAAAGAACAAGCACAGTTAGACATTTCAAATTGGATGGCTGAAAGAATAAGAAATGGAGAAGATACTGTGCTAGATGATGCAACTGTAAAAAGTATTATTGAAAGTGCTAATCAAAATAACACAAATAAGTATTATTCAGAGTTAACAGAAACAAGTATTAAAACGAAACAAGGAAATGAGATATTATTTTCAGATTTATACACAAAAACAACTCCAAGTTTTAATCCAGAAACACTAACAATAGGAACAGCAATTAACACAGATAAATATGGATGGAAAGTAACAAACTATAAAAAAGAAGAAACTGAAACAGGAGGATGGAGACTATTTTTCCAAGATGATAATTATGCCTATTTAATTTCTGATAAGTGCGTTGGAATTTATAGACCAAGTAATTATTATACTACGATAACAAAAGAAGATGGGGTACTTAAATACCAAACAGGAGCAGATGTAAGTACGATAGGACAAAAATTGAATCCAAAAATAAGTTCATTATTTACAGAATCAAATACGAATATAAATATTAGAACGACAGCATGGCTAACAGATACATCAGATGCAAGTATGTGGGCAAAATATAAAAATGATGATGCTGTATTTGCCATCCGGAAGTCCAACAGCAGAATTATTTGCAGCATCCTATAATAATAGGAGTAATAAATCAAACATAATAGAATTAGAACTGGGAACCCATGGTTATACAAAAAATACTGGTAGCAACTGGTTAAAACCTGAAGATAATCATGGAATTTATAATAAAAGTACTTCATCTTATTGTTGGCTCGCTTCCCCTAGCAGCAACTACAGCGACAGCGAGTTGAGTGTGAACGGCCGCAACGGCTATTTCAGCAACGACATTGTCTTCAGCAACTCCTGTGCGGTTCGCCCCTTAGTTTGTATTCCAACATCTGTATTCAATAGTAAGTATGCAACAGATACAACTTTAGTAAATCAATAATAATGGGAGAATAAGTATAATAGGAGTAGCACGGGCAGGCTTTTGGTCTGCCAGTGCTCGCACAAAATAGAATAGGAGTAAAGCATGAGCATAATGAATATGGTAAAAAACATAAAAGAAATACATCCTAAGTCATTACTACTTTTTAAAGTTGGTGCATTTTGTGAAGGATATGGAAAGGATTCATATATAATTTCCTATTTGTTTAATTATCAAGTAAGGCAAAATGGGAAAAATAATATTTCAAAAGTCGGATTTAGTAAAAAGGCGATACCAAGTGTAATATCCAAGTTAGAAGAACAAAAAATAGATTATTTATTAATAGATGTTAGAAATAATTATTATGTAGATGAAAAATTTGAAAATAGAAATTTGAACAAATACGATACTGTATTTGAAAAAGCATATCTATACGTAAGGAAACAAAGGAAAATAAGAAAAATCAATGAGAAACTAATGGAACAAATAGATTCAGCCGATTTTAAAGAAAAAGTTGGAAGAATAGAGGAAATCTTAAATGAAGGAAGAAAAGTTTAAAGTTATAAACTTTATAAGAGAACTTATTTTATTAATAGATTCGAAGATGGAAAATTTTCCAAAAAAAGAAATAGAATTGAAAAATCGAATTAAAATGAACTCATATGATATTTTAGAAATATGTTATCAAGCCATAGACCTTTTAAATTGTTTTCTTGCATAATTTCACCTTCTTTCGTAAAAAAAAATAAAACACCTCGTATGAGGTGTTAAATAAAAAGAAAGTATCCCACATTTCTGTGAGATACAAACGTATTCTAAATATTGCTGACGCCAATACAAAAGTATCGTTCAGCTAACGTATTCTAAATACATTATACTATATAATATGCTATAAAGTCAATCAAAGTATTCAACTTTTTATAAAAAGTTTTTTGATTTTTTCGTCTATTAAGTCCAAACTGTTATTGGATAATCTTATACCAGATAATACATCTATATCAGATTTCGGATTATAAATTCTTTGCTTACTGATAGTGGTTATTTGATTTATTAAAGCGATACTACCGTTTTTCATTTGTGAGATTTCTTTTTCTATTTTATTAATCAAATCTATATCATTATTTAATAAATTTATTTTTTCATTTATATTATTAAATTTTACACTTTTTATGATTTTTTCATCTTCATTATTTTCAGGCAACATTGAAATTATTTTTAATTCATTTTCATATTCTTTTGATTTTTTACTAGCATTTTCTTTCAGAGTTTTATTTTTAATAGATAAATTATCATAAATTTCTGTACCAAGTAATATTGCAGAATTTGGAATAGCTTTATGTGCTTTTTGTGAAGTTAAAGGAACAACAGTTAAAGTTGAATATTTTTTAGCATTTATAATATCTAAAATAACACAATAATGCAATCCACCTTCTTCATTACCAATGTTAAAACCTAGATTTACTTTTATAACATCTCCACGATTATATTTTTTTAATTTTTCAGAAGAGAAAGTTTCTTCATTTGCTATATATCTAATATAATCTTTTAGCCAATAAGAAATTAAATTTGCTTTTTTCAAATGCTTATTATCTGTGGAAATACAGGTATCTAAATAGTTGTTTAATAATCTAATTGCTTCATTTTTATTTTTTATAACATTTTCTTTTTCTATATTCATAGTAACCTCTTTCTAACTAATTCAAAATCTAGCAAGAACTTTTGTTCTATTATATCATATATTTCAAAAATGTCCAGTATAATTTGAAAATAATGTAAAGTTAATATCACAAGGTAGACTACTGTTATTAATCTAATAAATTTTAGGTCTAACAAATGTCTAACAAAATCTTTCCAAAATTCGAAATCCTAAAAATATTATTAAATCAAAAAATAAAAAATATATTTGCTAAAACAGTATAAAAATCAACGTTTTAAGTATTGTTAAAAAACAATAATAAATAGTATAAAACAAATACTTATAGAGACTTTGACTCTGGCATGCGCTAGTTCGAATCTAGCCAGCCCAGCCCAGCCAATAATATTAAGACTTTCAAGAGATTGAAGGCCTTAAATTTTTACTTGAAATATATTAACTTGTTTGCATTTCGACTCGTAGTTTACAGTTAATTAATAAAAATATTATAAAAGAAATAGAAAACTAAAAGTTCTATTTCTTTTTTTATATCAATATAAATATAAAAGAAAAACATAAAAATGAAAAAATATAAAATAAGAGGAGGAATATAAAAATGGAAAGCACAAAAAATATATTTAAAGGAGTAGGAATATCACTTATATTAACAATAATATTATTATTCATATTTTCAATTATATTAGCATATACAAATGTAAATGAAAATACAATAACACCAGTAATTATAGTAATTACAGCGATTAGTATATTATTTCGGAAGCTCAATTGTAAATAGAAAAATTAGAAAAAATGGAATGTTAAATGGAGGAGCAATTGGGGGAATATATTTATTAATTATTTATACAATTTCTAGCATTTTAAATTGGAAATTTAATTTAAATATACAAAGTATTATTATGATACTGGTAGGAACTACTTTTGGAATATTAGGAGGAGTTATAGGAGTTAATATAAAGTAATGAAAAAGGAATTGTCGAATTTTGCGATGAAAAATAAAAATAAATCACAAAAAACAATTGACAATTCCATTTTTTGTAATTATAATCAAAATACATTTTCATATGATCTATAATTTTTATAGAAATTCCTAAAATAGGAATATTTAAATCAATTATTTTTTTATCTAATAAAAAATCCAATTAAAATAAACTAGAAAAAAGGAGGTATGCTTTTGAGAAAAAAATTCTAAAGATTTCCATTATAATAATAATTAGTATTTTTTCATTTTTGATCGGACAAGTTTTCAATAAATATACTACCTTAATGAAAGAAGAAAATGTATCAGAAATAGCTACATGGAATTTTATAATAAACGAAAAAAAGGAGGAAAATCAGTTAATTGATTTAGTATCTACAATAGATAATAAAGCTGTTCTTGATCATAAAATAGCCCCTGGAACAAGACGGCAGTTTTGATATTTTAATAGATGCTACTAATACAGAGGTAGGAATTAAGTATTATATAAAATGTGAAGAAGAAAAAAACAAGCCCCATAATCTTAAGTTTATATATCAGGAAAAAGAATATAATTCATTTAAAGAATTAGAAGAAAAATTGTCAGGAATTATTTATGCTAATAATACTGAAAAAGTAGTAAATTTAAAAATAGAATGGAAATGGGATTATGAAAGTGGTTCAACAATCGAAGAAATCACTAACAATGATATATTAGACACAAAAGATGCACAAACAATTCAAGATTATAAATATGTAATTAACGTAAGTGGAGAACAAATATAAAAAATAGTTAGCTTATAAAAAATTATAGAATATGAAAATGAATATATAAACCTTTATACAAAGTGAGGAAAAAGGTTTTTCCTCACTTAAATATAATTGGAGAGTTAAATTGAAAAAAGAAATAATAAAAATAATAGTAGTAGCATTTGTATTAACAATAATACTATCAACAATAAGCTTAGGAAAGTATTTTAATAAAACTAAAATAAATGTAAATTCAGGTGTAGCGATTCCTATTATAAAGTTAGAAGGAGAGCAAAAACTTATTATAAACAACAATCAGGAAAATAAGGTATATAATCTAGCTGTAAAAAATTATGATGAAAATGAACAAATAACACAGGTAGAATTAGAATATTATATTGAAATTATATCTAAAAAAAATGATGATATTAATTTTAAAATATATAAAGAAAAAAAAGAATTAAATATTAATAATAACAAAACAGAGAAATTTTTACTAACAAAGGAAAATAAACAACAAGATAATTACAAGATAGAAATACTATTAAATAAAAAAATATCAGAAGATATATTACAAAATGTAGAAATAAAAGTTTATTCAGAACAAAAAAATAAAGAAGAGGTGAAAGAATGAAAAGAAAAATAGCATTTCTTTTTTGTGTAATTATTATAGTATTTTGTAAAGAAAATTATGCAAAATACATAGTAGAACAAACAATTTTAATAGCAGAAATAAATATAGATACTATTTTTCCAGAAATAGAATTAATAAGTATAACAGAAACACCAGAAAAAGAACAATATAAAGTAAATTTTCAAATAAAGGTAGTTGAAAATAATATAAAAATAAATAAATTTAATAAAGAAAATATAGTTGCTAGAATAGGAGAAAAGAAGATTGAAAATGAAGAATATGAGCTAAATAAGGTATATGAAGGAGAAGAATTTATCTTATATGAAATAAAACTTAAACGGAATACAATTAAAAGAAAAAGTAAAAATAATAATACCAGAAGGAATAATACAAGATATTTCAAATAATAAAAATAAAGAAAAAATAATACAAAATAATTTCTAAAAATAGTTGATATTTTTTGTGATTTAATATAAAATTTAAAAAGACTAAAAATGGACAAAATAATAAAGTCAATACAAAAATAAAATAACGGAGGAAAAATCATGAAGAAATTAAAAATGTTAACAATTGTATTAGTAGTTATCTTAATTACAATGATAGCTTTTGGAGGAATATATATCCAAAAACAAAATAGAATGGAAAATATAATTAAGAACTATTCATACGCAATGGATTTAAAAGGTGCAAGAAATATCAGATTAAAAGTTAATCAGGAAAATAAAACAGTAATAAAGGATAGCGAAGGAAAAGAAGTTGAAAGTTCTGAAGACTTAACAGATGATAAAATAAAAGAAAAAGGGTATACAAAGGAAGAAATACCATATAATTCACAAGAAAGCCAAAAAGAAGAAAACTATAAAGAATCAAAGAGAATTATAGAAGAAAGATTAAAATCTTTAAAAATAACAGATTACAACATAAAAATGGATGAATCTACTGGAGATATTTTACTAGAAATAGCAGAAAATGATAATACAGATTCTATTGTAAGTAATATAGGAACAGTTGGAAAATTTGAAATTATAGATAGTGAAACTAAAGAAGTTTTAATGGATAATAATGATATAAAACTAGCAAATGTTATGTATGGATCTTCTAATAGTAGTACAACATCTTCAAGCTCTGGAACAACAGTTTATTTAAATATAGAATTTACAAAAGAGGGAGCTAAAAAATTAGAAGATATTAGTAGTAAATATGTAAAAACATCAACAAGTGATAATACAACTGATAATACAGATAGTAGTGATACAACAACTAGTTCAACAGAAAAGAAAATAACAATGAAAATAGATGATGAAGAAATAATGTCTACAAGTTTTGATGAAACATTAAAAACAGGTAAAATACAGTTGTCAATAGGTAAAGCTACAACAGATAGTAAAACATTACAAGGATATGTATCACAAGCTTCTAATATTGCAGTAGTTTTAGATTCAGGAAAAATGCCAATTAAATATGATGTTGATGAAAATCAATATGTATTATCAGATATAACAAATCAAGAATTAGATATAGTAGTTTATATTTTAATAGGAATAGTAGCAATATTAAGTATTATCTTTATTATAAGATATAAGTTATATGGAGCAATTGGAGCTGTATCTTATATAGGATTAATTTCTATTTTCTTAATATTAATTCGTTACGCAAATGTTAATGTATCAATTCAAGGAATACTAGCAATAGCATTAGTATGTATACTTAATTACATATTTATAAATAAATTGATATGTAGAATAAATAAAAAAGACTCAAATAAAGAAACAACGAATCAAAAAATAAAAGAAGTTTATAAGGAATTCTTTGTAAAAATAATACCAATTTGTATAGCTACAATTGTATTCTGTTTTGCAGGATGGGATCCTATTAGTAGTTTTGGAATGATAATGTTCTGGGGAATTGTACTTATTGCAATTTACAATTACATTATAACTAGTACTTTAGTAAAAATACAAGATAACAAATAGGAGGAAATTAGAAGATGAAAAATATAACAAAAAAACAGAAAATGATTTTTATAATTCTTGCAGTAATTATTATAGCAGGAATAGCTGTTATTTCTACAATAGGTTTTAATTTAGAATTGAAAATGCAAGAAACAAAAAAGATTGAATTATATATACAAAAAGATTTTGAAATATCAGATATAAAAAATATAGTAAAAGAAGTAATTCCAGATGAAAGTATAATTATTCAAAAAGTAGAAGTATTTGAAGATTCTGTAAGTATTACAGCAAAAGACATTACAGATGAACAAAAACAATCAATAATTGATAAAGTAAATGAAAAATATGGAACAGAATTAAAAGCGGATAGTACAGAAATTATAAATATTCCTAATATGAAAATAAGAGATTTAGTAAAACCATATGTTACTTCATTTGCAATTTCTACTGTTTTAATATTAGTATATATAGCAATAAGATATAGAAAATTAGGAAGTATAAAAACAATGATTAATTCACTATTAATTATTGTTGGAGGACAAGTTGTATTGTTTAGTCTAATAGCAATAACAAGAATTCCAGTAGGAAGATTAACAATACCTATGGTGCTTATTGTATATGTATGTACATTATTAGGAATTACTAACTGTTTAGAGAAAAAACTAAAATTAAAGAAAGAAGAAAAAGAAAAAAATAAAAACTAGAAATATAAATAAAAATATTGTAATAAATACTATTTTATTATACTGTTTTTTCGAAAAGGAGTATTTTTTATTATGAAAATACAATTAATAGGAACAGGTACTATTCCTGATATGACTAATAGTGCCAGCGTACTAATAAATGACCATATATTATTTGATGTTCCAAATGGTAATTTAAAGGCAATGATAAGGCAAAATATAGATATATTAAAAATAGATACCGTAATAATTTCACATACACATGCTGATCATTGTTTTGATATGCCTTTTCTTTTATGGTATAAGGAAGATTATCAAAAAGAAAGTAAAAGATTATCAACAAAAATTATAACAGATAAAATAACACAAAATACAATAGAAAATTTAATAGATTTATCATATTTTAATTCTGCAAAAAATGCTAAAAAGGAATTTATAGATGCAGAAGAAGTGAATAATATAGAAAAAATATGTGATGATTTACAAATATTTAATGAACCAATAGAACATGAACATTTAACAATCAAATATGCCAATGGATATATTATAAAAGACAAAAATATAAGTATAGGATTGACAGGAGATTCGACATTTTGTGAAGGTCTGAAAAATATAGCAAGTAAGGTAAATTATTTGATTTCTGATATGACATTAGAAATAGGCGATGAATCTCATATGGGAATAAATAATATATTAGAACTTTTAAAAGAATATCCGAATTTAAAAATTATTCCTATACATATGCACGATAAAACAAGAGAAGAAGCAATAAAATTAGACATAGATAATTTAATAATATTACAAGATGGTGATATTTTAAAATTATAAAAATATTTATAAAAAAGAAAGACCTTGTAACTATAATACTCAAGGTCTTTCTAATATTATTTTAAATCTTTATAATGTACCATATATGTTTTTATATCATTAGTATCATTTTCGTTGATTTCAAAAATTCTACCACCTCTTAAATCATCTGTTCCATAAGGACTATAGCCAGCACAGGCATCTAAACACATTTTGACATTGCAAAAAGTTCCTTCAAAACAATCATTATGACTATGACCACATGCAATACAAATGATGTCTTTTCTTTGAAGTATAGTAGAAAAGAGTCCGGAATTAAGCATCCCTATTTTCATAATTTCCTTTGTACTTCCTGTACACTGGGTTACTATTGGATTATCTACAATATATTGAAATTCCCATGGTGGTATATGCATAAATAAAATTCCATTTATTATATTTCCACAATAATCTTCTATTTCTTTTGAACTATTCCAATACCACATTAATTGTTCAAAATGCACAATGTCCCATTTATCTGACATTGAAGGCATATTCATTAATTTTATATTTTTGTCTATATCTATATTAGAATGTCTTATTTCATTATTTGAATCCAATCCCCAAATATTAAAAGCGATATTGTCACTTTTTGAATTTTTAATAGGTAATACAAAATTAGTAGTTCCATAAATATTTTCAGTATGCTTTGAAATGCAATATTTAAAATTCTCATATATTTTTGTTTTGGTAATATCATTAATTTTAATATCATGGTCATGATTTCCAAATATATGTGCCCATGGAATTTTTCGTTTTTCCATTGGTTGAGTAAAAATTTCTAAATATTTTCTTAATTCTTCTTCAGTCTTTAATATTGTTCCATCGCAATTATCTCCACCTAAAATAATAAAATCAGGTTGAGTTTTTTCAATTAGTTTATCCATACATTCTAATGTTCTCGTATCATAGTTCAATGTTTCTTGAATATCTGACATCATTAATATTTTAAACTTCCCGTTTTTGTTAAATTTTAATTCATGTTTTGTATATAAATTTTTATCTAAATTATTCATTTACTTCCTCCATTAAAACATTATTTAATTATAGTAATATTATTTATTTTTTTGTTTTTTCTAACTTGCATATCATTGAATAACTATATCTCGTAATTTTATAATATGTATATGATTTTTTCATTTTATTTATCAAATAAACTGTAAATAGTTCAGAATCATAATTAGATGAATCAGCATTTAAAAGTCTTAATAATGATAGTTCGAATTTCTCATAAATATGGAAAGTATTTTAAATATATTATATTAAAATAAGAATATAATTACAATATTTTTTACATAAAGGATAAATTGTGAGGTTATAAACTTTTAGAAAATAATTTTTTTACTAAAAAACTATACAAATTTTATGAAGTAATGATATAATAAGAGCCAAAGTAAGAAGATGAAAAAGCAAGGAGGAAAAAATGGGAAATATAGTTTTATTAGATGATTTAACAATAAACAAAATAGCAGCAGGGGAAGTAATTGAAAGACCAGCATCAGTAATAAAAGAAATGATAGAGAATTCAATTGATGCAGGAGCAACTAATATAACAGTAGAAATAAAAAATGGAGGAATCTCATATATAAAAATAACAGATGATGGAAAAGGAATAGCCCAAGATGACTTAGAAATAGCATTTGAAAGGCATGCTACAAGCAAAATTAGATCAGCAGATGATTTAGATACAGTAACATCTATGGGTTTTAGAGGAGAAGCATTAGCAAGTATTGCAGCTATTGCGAATGTAGAATTAACATCTAAAACAAAAGAACAAGACATTGGATACAAAATCGTTGTTGAAGCGGGAAATGTTTTAGAAAAAGAAGAAGCAGGGTGTAGAACAGGAACAACTATTATAGTAAGAAATTTATTTTTTAATACACCAGTTAGATATAAATTTTTAAAAAAAGATTATACAGAATCAGGATATATTGAAGATGTTATTACAAGAATAGCTTTAGTAAATCCTAATATTGCAATTAAGTTAATAAATACGGGAAAAACAGTAATACAAACTAATGGAAATGGAGATTTGAAAAGTGTAATATATAGCATATATGGAAAAGATATTTCAAATGGAATAATGGAAGTGTCTTATCAATATGAAGATATAAAAATAACTGGGGTAATCGGAAAGCCTGAAATTGCAAGATCAAACCGTTCAAACCAATTATTTTTTGTGAATAAGAGATATATTAAAGATAAAACGTTAACAGCAGCAACAGAGCAAGCATATAAAGGATTAATACCAATTGGAAAATTTGGATTTGTTGTATTAAATTTAGAAATGAGTCCAGCAAAAGTGGATGTAAATGTTCATCCAGCTAAGTTAGAAGTTAGATTTCAAGAAGAAAATACAGTTTTTCAAGCGATATATCATGCAATTAAAGATACTTTGCTAAAAAGTGAATTAGTGGCAAAAACAGAGAAAACAGAAAAAGATAGTATTGTAGATAGAAGAACTGCTAGTTTTGAAGAAAGATTAAAAAATTTAAGAGAAGCAAAAAAAGAAAATCAAAATGGAGGACTATTTGCTTTTAGAAAACAAAATGAAAAGCAAATTGAAAAATATACAGATGAAGAAAGCAAAATAAAAACCAATATATTGGAAGATGTATATAATAACAAAAAACTAGATAATGAACAAACTATACAACAACCAACTTTAGAAAAATTAGAAAACAAAGAAAAAATAACTACAGGAGATCCAGTTGATACTTCAGATGTTTTAGAACAATTAAAAAATTTAAAAGATAAAATGCAAAATGAATTAAAAACAGACAAAGTTACTGCAAATAAAGTACAAGATGTTCAAGAAGAATATAAATTAGAAAATAAACAGCAAGATTTTAATGAAATGTATACAAAAATGTTTGGAACAGCACCAATAATAGAAAATCAAGATGATAAAAAAGAAGAACAAAAAGCTGTAGATATAATAAAAGATAATGTTTCAATGTTTGAAACAGAAGAAGAATTTAAAAAACCAATATATAAATTTATCGGGATTGTATTTAAAACATATATTATATTAGAGATTGAAAATGAAATGTATATATTAGATCAGCATGCTGCACATGAAAGAATTATGTACGAAAAGGTAAAAGAAAATTATTATAGTGACATAGCTAAAGATTCTCAAATGCTATTATTACCAGATGTTGTAACCTTAACACATAAAGAAATGGATGTTGCTAAAGAAAACAAGGAAATGTTTGAACAAGCAGGATTTTATTTTGAAGAATTTGGCGAAAATACTATTAAATTAACAGGAGTGCCAACAGTATGCATTGATTTAGATACAAAAGAGTTATTTTTAGAAACTTTAGATGAAATAAATACTGTAGCAAGAACAGCTAAACAAGAAAAAGAAGAAAAATTCATAGCAACAGTTGCCTGCAAAGCAGCAGTTAAAGCAAATATGGCTCTTACGAGAGAAGAAGTAGAAAAATTAATGGAACAATTATTGAAATTACCAAATCCATTTACATGTCCACATGGCAGACCAACAGTTATAAAAATGACAAAATATGATATAGAAAGAAAATTTGCAAGAAAGTAGTTGGAAAAAAATGAATTTATTAATTATAATAATAGTAACAGTATTATATGCAGTAATAATTGGATGGACATGGAGCTCTTTAGGAGATATTGAAAGAAAAAAGAAAATATTAATAACAGGAATTGGAATATTGTTAGTATATTTAATAACTTTATTGTTATTTAATATTTCTAAAAATCAAATACAGTATCCAGATATTTCTGCAGAAAAATATGTAAAAAATATTCTAGTAATTATTTTTACAGGTATAAACTCAATTGCCATATTGCCATACGCAGCTAAAATGTACAATAAAATATATGAGGGAACAATAGAATCACAAGAAATTAAGAAAAAACTAGTGTTTATTATAATACTAATAATATTAGGAATATTTTTAGAATGTGGATATATGAAAGATATTCAACAAGGAATATTAAATATAGCTAAAAAGTAACAACAGTAAAAAATACAGAAATAATTTTAAACAAATAGGGAGGAAAGAATGCAAAAAGATAAAGTAATAGTTATATGTGGACCAACTGCATCTGGAAAAACAGCATTATCAATTGAATTGGCAAAACAAATTAACGGAGAAATTGTTTCTTGCGATTCTATGCAAATTTATAAAGATATGAATATTGGAACAGCAAAACCTACTGAAGAAGAACAGAAAGGCATTAAACATTACTTAATTGATTTTGTCTCACCTGATGAAAGATATAGTGTAGCAGACTATAAACAAGATGCTAAAAAAGCTATAAAAGAAATATTAAAAAAAGGAAAAGTCCCTATAGTAGTTGGTGGTACAGGATTATATATTGATAGCTTAATTTATGAAATAGAATATCCTAATATAGAGTTTGATGAAAAATATAGAAAAAAATTAGAAAATATAGCTGAAGAACAGGGATTAAAAGTATTATATGAAAAAGCAAAAGAAATTGATCCAGAAGCAATAAAAAAAATAAGTGAAAACGACAAAAAAAGAATATTAAGAATACTAGAAATTTATCATGCTACAGGAAAAAACAAAACAGAACAAGAAAAAGAATCAAGAAAAAATGAAGTAGAGTATGAATATAAAATTTATGCTTTAAAATGGGACAGGCAAGAGCTATATGAAAGAATTAATAAAAGAGTCGATATAATGATTGAACAAGGATTAATTGACGAAGTAAAAGAAATTTATCAAAAGTATCAAAGTTTTCCAACTGCGATGCAAGGATTAGGGTATAAAGAAGTAGTCGAATATCTTGAAGGAAAAATAAGTAAAGATGATATGATAGAAAAAATAAAACAAGAAACACGTAGATATGCGAAAAGACAATTGACATGGTTTAGAAAAAATAAACAAACTATATGGCTAGATGCACAAGATAAAATACAAAATAATATAAAAATTATTTTGGAGGGATAGATTTGAAAGAACAAGATAAAACGATAAAAGAAAAAGAGACTGAAAAAGTAAACGATAAAAAAATAAATAAAAAGAAAATAATTTTATATATTGTTGGTTTGGCAATTGTAATTTATTTGCTTTATACTATTTATTTATTAATTAAAGAACCAACCAATATAGTTACAGTAGAAGAGGGAAAATTATATCAAGAAGAAACAGATATTGGTTATGTGATTAGAGATGAAAAAGTTGTAAAAGGTGAAAATTACAAAAATGGGATGGAGCAAATCATAGCAGAAGGAGAAAGAGCTTCAAATAATGAAAATATATTTAGATATTATAGTGCAAATGAAGAATCGTTAAAACAAAAGATATCTGAGCTGGATGCAAAAATTCAAGAAGTGATGCTAAACGACAAGAGTTTATTAACAGCAGATATAAAACTTTTAGAAAATCAAATAGATGAAAAACTAGAAGATATTAGTAAAATTACAGATGTAACAAAATTAACTGAATATAAAAAAGAAATAGATAATCTTATAACTAAAAAAGCTAAGATGGCAGGAGAATCAAGTCCAAAAGGTTCTTATTTAAGACAATTAATAGAAGAAAGAAAAAATTATGAAAATCAATTAAATTCAGGTGCTGAATATGTAAAGGCTCCTATGAGTGGAATTGTATCATATAGAGTAGATGGATTAGAAGAAACATTGACACCAGACAATTTTAGTGCATTAAGTAAAGAATATCTTGAAAGTTTGAATTTGAAAACAGGAAAAATAGTAGCGACAAATGAAGAGTGTGGAAAGGTAATTAATAATTTTGTTTGCTATATAGCAACTATAACTTCTTCTGAAGAAGCAAAACAAGCAAAAGTAGGAGATGAAATAAAAGTAAGATTATCAAATAACGTTGAAGTATCGGCAGAAATTTCTAATATTGTAAAAGAAGATGAAGATATTCTTATTATATTAAAATTAAATAAACAAGTAGAAGAATTAATTAATTATAGAAAAATAACATTTAATTTAATTTGGTGGGATGCTTCAGGATTGAAAATTCCAAACCAAGCAATTGTACAAGAAAATGATTTAAATTATGTAATAAGAAATAGAGCTGGTTATTTAAGCAAAATATTAGTAAAGGTAAAAAAACAAGGAGAAAAATATTCTATAGTTGAAGCTTATAAAACTGAAGAATTAAAAGAATTAGGCTTTACAGAAAAAGAAATTAATTCATATAGAAAAATATCTTTATATGACGAAATATTAATTAATCCTAATTTAGATAAAACAAAAGAATTAAATTAATATTTTTTAGCTAATAAAACCAATAGAAATATTACAAAAATGTTACAAAAATATTAAAATTTAATAACATTCTTAAAAAACATTGACAATATGACAAAAAAAGTAGATACTTAGTACATAAAACAAAGGAAGTAATTTAGGAGGTTTTTTTATGTCAGGAGCATTAATGAACAAAGTATGGGATTTGTTTGGAATGGATTCAGCAGAACCAGAAGGTTATGAAGAAGAAAATGTATATGATTATGATGATGAAGAGGAAGAAGTAGAAGATAAAAAATTATTCGGAAGAAAAAACAATAATAAAGTTGTAAATATGCCACAAACACAAACAAATGCTATTAAAATGGTAATATCACAACCAACTACTTTTGAACAATCAGATGAAATTTGTGCGTTTTTAAAAGAAAAGAAATCTGTTATTGTTAATTTAGAATATGTTAATAAAGATGTAGCAAGAAGAATTGTTGATTTTATTAGTGGAGGAGTGTATGCATTAGATGGATATATTCAAAAAGTATCAAATTCTATCTTTTTAGTAGCACCATCTAACTATGAAATCACAAATGAAATGGCAAGGGAAGAAATGAAAAGCAAACTTTCTGTTTCATGGCTAAAAAATAATGGAGTAAACTAATTGAATATCAACAAGGGGGAAGAAAAATGATAACACCACTCGATATAGAAAATAAAAAGTTTTCAAAGCAAATGATGAATGGATATAGTGTTGAAGAAGTAGATGATTTTTTAGATGATTTAACAGTTGATTATACAAAAAACTATAAAGAAGCGACAGAATTAAAAGCTAAGGTTGCAGAATTAACTAAAAGTTTAGAACATTACAAAAACATAGAATCAACTTTACAAAACACTTTAGTCATGGCGCAGAAAACTGCAGATGATGTAAAAAACATAGCAAAACAACAAGCAGATCAAATAGTAAACCAAGCAAAAGGAACAGCTCAAAAACAAGCAAATGAATTAGATAATGAAATTATTGTAAAGAAAAAAGAATTAGAAGACGTAAAAAAACAATTTGATATATATAAAGCTAAGATGGAGTCATTGTTAATATCTCAATTAGAATTAATAAAAGATATCAATAAAGAAGATGCATAAAATTTAAAATTACTAAAGAGGACTATCTGTATAGATAGTCTTTTTGTGTCTATAAATAAATAAAAGTAAAGAAAAATATTACAAAAAGACAACAATATTACAGAACTGTTAAATATATGTTACATTTCTATTAATACTATTGACCATTAGAGGAAAAAAGAATAAAATATTACTATCATCGAAAGATATGAAAACTCACAAGAAGGGTGAAATATGAGAATAATAGGTGGAAAAGCTAGAGGAACAAAATTATATACATTAGAAGGAGAAAACACAAGACCAACATTAGATAGAGTAAAAGAATCGTTATTTAATATAATTCAAACAGAAATACCAAATAGCATATTCTTAGACTTATTTTCTGGAAGTGGAGCTATAGGTTTAGAAGCTGTCAGTAGAGGTGCTAAAAAGGCTATTTTGTGTGATAAATCAAAAGATGCTATAAAAATAATCGAGAAGAACATAAAAAAAACTCACTTAGAAGAGAAAATAGAATATTATCAATTACCATTTGAAATATTATTAAACAACCAAATAAAAGATTTAATTGACATTGTATATATTGATCCGCCATATAAAACAGATTATGCTTATGAATCATTAAAAATACTAATAGATAATAAAATGCTAAAAAAAGATTCATATATAATTATAGAAACAGATGATGAAAAGAGAATTATAGAACAAATTAAAAGTTTAAAAGTGAACATAGTTGACCAAAGGAAATATGGTCGAGCATATCTTATATTTTTGAGAGAAAAGTAAGATAAATTAGAAAGGGGTAAAACCATGGAAATATTTACATTATTAGAAACATTAGAGGATTTATTAGAAAATAGCAGAAGTCTGCCATTTTCTTCAAAGGGATTAGTCGATAAAGAAGAAATGTTAGATTTAATAAAAGAAATAAGAATAAAACTTCCTGATGAATTAAAACAAGCTAAATGGGTAAAAGAGGAGAGACAACGAATATTGGTTGAAGCCCAAAAAGAAGCAGATGGAATTGTAAAAGAAGCAGAAAATAGAATTATAGCTATGATAGATGAACATGAAATTACAAGAAAAGCATATGACCAAAAAACAGAAATTATTGAAACAGCAAATGAAATGTCAAGAGAAATATCTAAAGGAACAAAAGAATATGCAGATAGCTTATTAGCTAATACAGAAGATGTTTTAAATGAAACATTAAACAAATTAGGAACTAACATGACAGAAGCATTAAATTTAATGCAAATATCATTAGAAGATACAATTAAAACAATTCAAAATAGTAGAAAAGAATTGAAATAGAAAAAACAAAAGTCAGATGCCAGAAGTCAAAAAACTAAGACTTTTGAATCTGGCTTTTATTAATAAAATAAAGAAGAAAAGAAAACAACGATTCAAACAAATAGTTATACTTTGGAAGGATGATAAAAATGGCCAAAAAAAAGAGAAGATATAAAAAGAAAAAGAAAGCAACTTCAAACTTAGACATAGCAGTAATAACACTAATTGTACTTAGTATACTTTTAGCTGTTTTAATTTATACTAAATCAGGAGTAATAGGTGCCAAATTAAATGAAATATTCGGAGGAGTATTGGGAATTATGCAATATGTACTTCCGATAGGAACTTTTGCTGTTGCTATAAAACTAGCCTCAGAGGGAAGAGAAGGAATAGCACCAAAATTAATACAATATGGAATTGCTATTATTAGCCTTTCAATTGTGTTTAGTGTATTTCAAATTTCATCAGGAGAATTACAATCTTCAAAAGAACTATCAGAATTAGTAAAAGATGCTTATTATTTTGGTTCTCAGGGCAAAGGAGGAGGAGCTGTAGGAGCTGTTGCTGCTGTACCACTCGCTAAACTTTTAGGAGATGTAGGAGCAGTTATATTTTGTATAGGAACAGCAGTTATATTATTAGTATTTACATTTGGAATCAATTTATCAGATATAATTAATCTAATGCTTGATAGAATAGAAGAGAAAAAAGAAGAAAGATTTGAAAGAAGAGAGCAACTAGCAAAAGAGAGCAAAAAAGAAGAACAAGAAGAGACTCCGGGACAACGAAGAAAGAGACTAAGAGAAGAAAGAAAAATAAAATCACAACTTGAAAAAATAGACGAAAAAGCACCTATGGACAATCAAATAAAAATAAATTTCGGAGGAAGAATTGTTGATGGAACAGATGAAAAAAAGGGATTAAAGAAGTATGATCATACTGGTGAAAATTTAGAACCTTTGACAAAACAAAGTAAGAAACAAAAACAAATTAGTCAACAATTAGAACCAGATGTTATAGATGCAAATCTTTTTAAAGATGTAGAAGAACAAAAAGAAGAAAAGAAAAAAGCAGTATTACAATTAGAACATGCTCAAATAGTAGAAGATGAACATTATGAATATCCACCAGTAGAACTTCTAAGTAAACCAAGTAAAAAAACTTTAAAAGGAGGAGCTAAAGCGTTAACAGATACTGCAACAAGACTACAAAAAACATTATATAGTTTTGGAGTATCAGCAAAGGTTGAGAATGTATCAGTAGGACCAGCGATTACAAGATATGAATTAAAACCAGCAGAAGGAGTAAGAGTTAGCAAAATAGCTAATTTAGCAGATGACATAGCGTTAAATTTAGCAGCAGAAACAATAAGAATTGAAGCACCAATCCCAGGAAAACAAGCAGTGGGAATAGAGGTACCAAATAAGGAAAAAGAAGTAGTACATTTTAGAGAAATATTAGATAGTGATGAATTTAAAGGAAATAAATCAAAATTAACAGTAGGACTAGGAAAAGATGTAGCAGGAAATGTACAATTAGCAGATATTGCTAAAATGCCACATGTATTAATTGCAGGTTCTACAGGTTCAGGAAAGAGTGTATGTATAAACACAATAATAACAAGCATAATTTATAACGCTAAACCAAGTGAAGTGAAATTTGTTATGGTTGATCCAAAAGTAGTTGAATTGTCAGTATATAATGGAATACCACATTTATTAATACCAGTTGTAACAGATCCTAGAAAAGCAGCAGGAGCATTAGCATGGGCAGTACAAGAAATGGATGACAGATACAATAAATTTGCAAGCAAAGGTGTTAGAGATTTAAAAGGATATAATAAAGCAATCGAAAAAGAAAATGAAGCTGGAAAATTACCACAAATAGTAATAATAATTGATGAGCTTGCAGATTTAATGATGGTAGCAAAGAACGATGTAGAAGATGCAATTTGCCGTTTAGCACAAAAAGCAAGAGCAGCGGGAATGCATTTGGTAATTGCAACACAAAGACCATCTGTTGATGTAATAACAGGATTAATTAAAGCAAATGTACCATCAAGAATAGCATTTGCAGTATCTTCACAAGTAGACTCAAGAACGATATTAGATAGTGTGGGAGCAGAAAAATTGCTTGGAAAAGGAGACATGTTATTTTTCCCTGCAGGAGCACCAAAGCCATCAAGAGTTCAAGGTGCCTTTGTATCAGATGATGAGGTGGAAAAAATTGTAGACTTTATCAAATCAAATGGTACAGCAACATACAGTGAAGATATCTTAGAAAGTATTGAAAATGGAAATAAAACAGATAAAGAAATAGCACAAGAACAAGCAGAAGATGACGACACAGATCCATTTTTAATGGATGCAATTCAAACTGTAGTTGAAACAGGACAAGCATCAACATCTTTTATACAAAGAAGATTTAAAGTTGGTTATGCAAGAGCAGGAAGAATTATAGACCAAATGGAAGAAAGAGGGGTTATTTCTGGATACCAAGGAAGTAAACCAAGAGAAGTTCTTATGACAAAAGAAAGATGGGAAGAACTAAAAATGGGAACATCAGAAGAAAATAAAAATTAATATAAACTAGGATAGAAAGGAGAAAAAATTTGCAAAAGAAAAATGACAATTTTTTAGAAAAGATAGTAAAAAAAGATTATAACAATGAATTAGAAGCAATATTAGAAAAAAAATACTTTAATGAAGATGTAAAAAGTATTCTCCTTAATATATTATACAAAATAGAAACAGCATACAAAGATTACAAAAAAGTAAAACAAGATACAGAAACAAAAGATGAGTATATTGAAAAAATTATAGACATAATAAAAAATGAATGTGAAGAAATAAAACTAGTAAAGCCATATTCAGAAGAAAGCAAAATAATAGGAAATAAGACATTTTTAGTAGAAAAAAATAAGAAAAGAATTATATGCTACAATGTAGAAAGAAAATTATTATATTGCATATCAAAAATAAGTAAGCAAGAAGAAATAGTAAAAAATAATTATTTTCTGGTTAATAAAACATTATCAAATTTAATTAATACAGGAAATAACATTAATACGGTAGAACCATTAAGAGATTTTAATGGATATTCATGGACAACAATTCCAAGAGAAATAGAAAGTATAGAACATAACTTAATTTACCAAAATTTAATTATTTTAGTTGGAAATAAATTTTTAAACAATTGGATTTATAACAAGGAATTTGTTATGGATTATATGGAACTATTTAGAGAAAAAATGGAAGAAATTTATTCAAAAAAAGTTGCAAAAGATATAATTGAAAATTTAGAAAAAATATCTATTTTGCTAGAAGTAAAATTTGATGCAAAAAGTAAGAAAGAATTTTTAGCGATAAAAAGTGAAATAGAGAAAAAAATAGGTGAATTAGAAGACAATAAAAAATTTGTAGAGAGCATAACATTAGAAAAGAAAAGGTTAACAAATGAAATAAAGAAAATAGACGAAACAATAAATGATAAAAATATGATACAAGAAGAATATAATAATAGAAATGAAAAATTGCCATTAAAAGAGAAAATCTTTAGTATAAGAATTTTATCGAAAATAATGACAGAAGAAAGAGAAGAGAAGATAGAAGAATTAGAAAAACTAAATGAATTATTAAATCCTCAAAAATTTGTTAAGCATAAACAAGAATTAGAAAAAAAAGAAAAGGTTTTAAAAATATTAGAAAGCAAAAATATTCAAAGTGATATTGAAAAACTAAAATTAAAATTACAAAAAATATTTTTGCAATGTGTAGAAAATAAAATAGAAAAAGCACGGAAGTAAGCAAGAAATTATAAAGATAATATATCAATTCAGGTATTATTCGATGTTACCATATAATCATGAAAAAACGATATATGAAACAGAAGAATTATCAGAACAATTAAAAAGAACAACAAAAAAATTATTATTAAAAGCACATAAATTAAAAGCAATTGAAAAATTTTCGAAAAATGAAGATATAAATTATGAATTATTAAAAAATCTATTCAGAGTAAGAAGTATTAATTTAGAAGAAATTTCTGTTAAAGTTTTGAAAGAAAAAGATAAATTTTTTGTACAAATATTTGACGAAAATAGTTTAGAGGAAAAATATGAATTAAAAAATAGTCAAAATATTAGTAAAAGAGATTTAGAAGTTAGATTAAATAAAAAGGTGAAAATTTTTTGCTAATAATAAATAAAAACAAATTAAAATATATATGTAATTTATTAAAATGGAAAGGATGAAAGTAAAGTATGAAAATAACTTTTTTAGGAGCAACAAAAACTGTTACAGGTTCAAACTTTTTAGTTGAAGCGGCAGGAAAGAGATTTTTAGTGGATTGTGGAATGTGGCAAGGAAATGCAGAATTAGAAATGCAGAATGCAGAAGAATTTGAATTTGATCCAAATCAAATTGATTTTATGCTATTAACACATGCACATATTGACCACTCAGGAAGAATTCCAAAATTATATAATGAAGGATTTAGAAATAAAATATATGCACATAAAGCAACATGTGATTTATGTACTTTAATGTTACCAGACAGCGGACATATTCAAGAAATGGAAAATGAATGGAAAAATAAAAAAAGAAAAAGAAAAGGAGAAAAAGAAGTACCACCACTATATACAGCAGAAGAAGCAGCAAGATGTTTAGAAATATTTGAACCAATACAATATGATGAAATTATTGAAATAACACCAGAAATTCATGTTAGATTTAATGATGCTGGACATATGTTAGGTTCTAGTATAATAGAATTATGGGTAAAAGAAGATGGAAAAGAAACAAAAACAGTATTTACAGGGGACTTAGGAAATAATGATATTCCACTATTAGATTCTCCAACAATGATTGAAGATACAGATTATTTAGTAATGGAATCAACATATGGAAGTAGATTACACTTAAGAAATGACGAAAAAGCAGAAATGTTTTTAAATATAGTTTCAGAAACATTGGACAATGGAGGAACAGTTGTAATACCATCTTTTGCAGTAGGAAGAACACAAGAAATTTTATATGAACTTAATAAATTAAAAGATATTATAAAAGACGAAGAATTTAAAAGAAAATATAGAACTTTAATGAGGTCAGATGTATATGTAGATAGTCCTTTAGCAATATCTGCAACAGAAGTATTTAAAGAAAATATGAATTTATTTGAACCAGAAGTAAAAGCAGAAATCATGAAGGGTGATAATCCATTAGAATTTCCAGGGTTAAAATTCACAAGAACAGCAGATGAATCTAAAGCATTAAACGAAGATTTACACCCAAGTATTATAATATCTGCAAGCGGAATGTGTGAAGTAGGAAGAATAAAACATCATCTAAAACACAATTTATGGAATCCAAAATCAACAATTCTTTTTGTTGGATATCAAGCACCAGGTACATTAGGATATAACATTGTTAATGGAGCAAAAAAAGTAAAAATATTTGGAGAAGAAATTGCTGTAAATGCTAGAGTAGAATATATTGAAGGGTATTCAGGACATGCAGATCAAGAAGGATTAATGAATTTCATTTATTCATTTATTAGCAAACCAAAACATATCTTTTTGGTACATGGAGAAGCAGAATCACAAGAAATATTTAAGGAAAAAGTTGAAAGTGAAACAGGAATACCAGTTACAATTCCAGAATTTGGTGAGACATATGATGTTAAAGAACAAATTGAAATGACACATAAAATAGAAAGAAAAGTTTCAAAAACAATAAAATCCGAAATTATAGAGAGACTAGAAAAATTGAAATCAGAAATGAATGATATGGATCAATATGTAAGACAGGATGTTAATAATGAAAATTTAAGAGATGAAGACATTTTTAGAATTAATGAGAAAATTAAAGATTTAGAAAAACAAATTTTAAATGTTATTGAAGGGTAATGGTAAAAGAAAAAATGGAAAACAAATATTTAAATGAAGCAATAATAGGAAATAAAAACATGATAGCAACTTTTACAAGTAAAGGAGAGTTGCAAAGACTATATTTTCCAAGTAAAGATAATAAACAATATATAAACTTTTTTCATACAGGAGTGAAAATTAATAACTCAGATTTAATATATTTACAAAATGATATAAATAATGTATATAAGCAATATTATGATACAGACACAAATGTATTAAATACAGAAATAACGAACACGTATTTCAACTTAAAAATAGTACAAACAGATTTTATAATGATAAAAGAAAATGTATTAGTAAAGAAATATATTTTTTTAAATGATGGAAAAATAGACTTAGACACAAAATTTTATATACATTCTGAATTATTATCAGATCAAAATAATCAAGTAGGATGCAAAATAGTTGATGGAGGAATGATGCAATATGCACATGATTTTTCAGTATCAACATTTGCAAAAGAACATAAGCTTTGCTCACATCAAATCAATGGTAGCAAAGAAACAATAAAAAGAGGAGAAATACAAGACAAAGATTATATTGGAATGTCAAAAGATTCTAGTATTAGTTATGATTTAGGAATTATAAAACCACAAGAAAAGAAAATTTTAGAAATTTGTATATTAATTGATGAAAATAGAAATTTATCAGACATGGAAGATGAAATTGATAGAGTAACAAAAATAGATTTAGATAAAGAATATACAAGTACAAAATCATATTGGAGAAAATATGTTAAAGCACATAATTCATTAGGATTAAAAGAAGCTAAAAATAGTTATGAAGAAAGAATCTTTGAAATATACAAAAGAAGTATATTATTATTTCCACTTTTAACTAATCCAGAAACAGGTGGAATAATTGCATCACCTGAAATTGATGAGAATTTCACAAAATGTGGAAGATATGCATACTGTTGGCCAAGAGATGCTGTATTTATAACAAAAGCAATGGACATTTTAAATATGGGAAAAGAAACAGAAAAATTCTATAAGGTATTTTGCAAAAAAACACAAAGCAAAAATGGAATGTGGGAACAAAGATTTTACACAGATGGAAAATTAGCTCCTTGTTGGGGATATCAAATAGATGAAACGGCTAGTGTAGTATATGGAGTTTATGAACATTATAAATACACAAAATCTGAGAAATTTTTAAAAGATAATCTAAAAATGTGTGAAAAGGCAATAGATTTTTTAAAGAAATATTTAAAAGACTGGTTAAACATCGAAGGAACAGAAGAAAGAGATAAAGATAAAGTGCAGGAAGAGATAGAAAATAGTGTAAATAGACAAGGACACAAATATCATATTAGCTATGATTTATGGGAAATGAATGAAGGAATTCATTTATATTCATTAGCAAGTATCTATTCAGCATTTGATAGTATATTAAATATATATAAAGCACTTGGAAAAAATGTATCTGAGTTTGAAAATAATAGATTAAAAGAAGAAAAAATACAAAAGAATAAAAGAACAATTGAAAATTTACAAACACAATTAAAAAAATATATTAATGAAAATTTATATGATGAAGAAAAGAAGTCTTATGTAAGAAATACAGAAGATAGAAAAATGGATATAAGTATATTAGGAGCTATTACTCCATTTAATATGTTTAAACCAAAAGAAAAGAAAATTAGAAATACAGTAGAAAGAATAAATATGTCATTAAGAACATATACAGGTGGATATCAAAGATTTGAACAAGATAATTATATGAATGGAAATCCATGGCCAATTGCAAATCTTTGGATGACATTATATTATTTAGAAACAGGAGAAAAGAAAAAAGCAAAAGAAACATTTGATTTTGTAGTTAAAACGGCGGGAAAGCATTATTTGCTAGGAGAGCAAGTTGATAATTCAACTTTAAAACCTAATTGGGTTATTGGATTAGGTTGGTCACATGCAATGTTTATTATAGTATTAGAAAAATTATATAAAAATAATTTGAAATAATACTTGAAAAGTACTTTTTTTTGGTATAGAATTGAATTGCCATAGAAATATTGGCAATAATATAAAAAAGCAAATTAGAGAGTGCTTTAAATCAAAAGGAGGAAAAAATATGTCAGTAAAAGTAGCCATTAATGGTTTTGGACGTATAGGACGTCTAGCATTTAGACAAATGTTTGGAGCAGAAGGATATGAGGTTGTTGCAATAAACGATTTAACAAGTCCTAAAATGTTAGCTCATTTATTAAAATATGATTCAGCTCAAGGAAGATATGAAAAAGCTGATACAGTTGTTGCAGGAGAAGATTCTATAACTGTAGATGGAAAAACTATAAAAATATATGCAGAAAAAGATGCAGCAAATTTACCATGGGGAGAAATAGGTGTAGATGTAGTATTAGAATGTACAGGATTCTATACATCTAAAGATAAAGCTCAAGCTCATATAGATGCAGGAGCAAAAAAAGTTGTTATATCAGCACCAGCTGGAAATGACTTACCAACAATTGTTTATGGAGTAAATGAAAAAGTATTAAGCCCAGAAGATAAAATTATATCAGCAGCATCTTGTACAACAAACTGCTTAGCTCCAATGGCAAAAGCATTAAATGATTATGCTCCTATTCAATCAGGAATAATGACAACAGTTCATGCTTATACAGGAGATCAAATGCTTTTAGATGGACCACATAGAAAAGGAAACTTAAGAAGAGCAAGAGCAGCAGCTGTAAATATTGTACCAAATTCAACAGGTGCAGCAAAAGCAATAGGATTAGTAATACCAGAATTAAATGGAAAATTAATAGGTTCTGCACAAAGAGTTCCAGTTCCAACAGGATCAACAACTATATTAGTAGCTGTTGTAAAAGGAAATGATATCACTGAAGAAGCTATAAACAAAGCAATGAAAGCACAATCAAGTGAATCATTTGGATATACAGATGAAGAATTAGTTTCTTCAGACGTAATAGGAATGAGATATGGTTCTTTATTTGATAGCACACAAACAATGGTAACAAAAATAGAAGAAGGATTATACCAAGTTCAAGTTGTTTCATGGTATGATAATGAAAATTCTTACACAAGCCAAATGGTAAGAACAATAAAATATTTTGCAGAATTAGGATAAGATTTTTTGTTAATAAAAAATATATAAATTAAAAAGAATACTTGTAAGAGTATTCTTTTTTGTATATAATAAAGAAGTAAAAAACAAAGGAGGAATTTATGAAAAGGAAAGAAAGAGGTGTAACTTTAATTGCATTAGTAGTAACTATTGTGGTGTTATTAATATTGGCATCAATAGGAATAGGTGCAATTACTAGTGATAATGGAGTTATAAAACAAAGTAATGAAACTAAACAAAGTGCAGAAAGAGAAAGCATAATTGAAAAAATAGAAGCGGATTTATATACTGAAAAAACAAAGACAGGAAAAACACCTTCAAAGAACGATTTAAAAGAACTTATAAAAGAAAAAGATTTTGGAACAGTTAATGAAGATGATAGTTTTACTAGTAAAATTGGAAATTATAAAATAGAATTTGAAGAAATAGAAGGTTGGGAATAGTAAAAGATTTTATGCCAATATTAGACGAAAATAATACATATGTTTATATAACAAATTAGAGAAAAAACATTACTATAATCAAAGAACAGGTGAATTTTTATATGGTGAATAATATTAAAATAAAATAAGAAAGAACACTTGAAAAGTGTTCTTTTTTGATATAAAATAGAAATGTCTTCATAAAATAGTAAAAACAGGTAAATACTAGGAAAAGACAAATAAAAGGAGGAATTATAAAATGAGTAAAAAAACAATAAAAGACATCGATTTAAAAGGTAAAAAAGTATTAGTTCGTTGTGACTTTAATGTGCCAATGGACGAAGAAAGGAATATTACAGATAATACAAGAATAGTAGCAGCATTACCAACAATAAAATATTTATTAGAAAATAACTGTGCAATTATATTATGCTCTCACTTAGGAAGACCAAAGGGAGAATTTAAGCCAGAATTTTCATTAGAACCAGTATCAAAAGAACTATCAAAATTATTAGACAAAGAAGTAATAATGGCAAAAGACGTAATAGGAGAAGATGCAAAACAAAAAGCTGAAAACTTAAAACCAGGTCAAATAATGTTATTAGAAAATGTAAGATTTCATAGAGAAGAAACAGATAATAACCCAGAATTTGCAAAACAATTAGCAAGCATGGCAGAAATATATGTAAATGATGCTTTTGGAGCAGCACATAGAGCACATGCTTCAACAGCAGGAGTAGCAGAATATTTGCCAGCTGTATCAGGATTCTTAATTGAAAAAGAACTTAAATTTTTAGGAAAAGCATTAAACAATCCAGAAAGACCATTTGTAGCAATATTAGGTGGAGCTAAAGTATCAGATAAAATAGGAGTAATAGACAGTTTACTTGAAAAAGTAGACACATTAATAATTGGTGGAGGAATGGCATATACATTCTTTAAAGCACAAGGATATGAAGTAGGAAATTCATTATGCGAATTAGACAAACTAGATTTAGCAAGAGAAGCTATGGAAAAAGCAAAAAATAAAGGAGTAAAATTAATACTTCCAGTAGACACAAAAGTAGGGAAAGAATTCAAACCAGATACAGAAAGCAAAACAGTAGCGTGGACAGAAATTCCAGCAGACTGGGAAGGATTTGACATTGGAGAAAAAACAATTGAAATCTTCTCAGAAGAAATAAGAAAAGCAAAAACAGTAGTATGGAATGGACCAGTAGGATTATTTGAATTTGATCAATTCGCAATAGGAACAAATGCAATAGCAAAAGTATTATCTGAAATAGATGCAACAACAATAATTGGAGGAGGAGACTCAGCAGCAGCAGTTAAAAAAGCAGGATTGCAAGACAAAATGACACACATATCAACAGGAGGAGGAGCATCACTAGAATTCTTAGAAGGAAAAAAATTACCAGGAATTGAATGTCTACTAGACAAATAGGACACAGGGGACAGGTCTTTAGTGTCCCATATATTTGTCGAAAATATAGAGTATTTAAATTATATAGGAGGTATTTATGTATGAGAAAGAAAATAATAGCAGGAAACTGGAAAATGAATATGCTTCCAAATGAAGCAATGAAATTTATAGAGGATTTAGCACCACTTGTTAAAGAAACAGAAAACGAAGTTATATTATGTGTACCATACACAGACTTATTCTATGCATTATTAACAGTACAAGGAACAAACATAAAAATAGGAGCTCAAAATATGCATTTTGAAGAAAAAGGAGCCTATACAGGAGAAGTTTCAGGAAAAATGTTAAAATCAATTAATGTAGAATACGTAATAATAGGACATTCTGAAAGAAGGCAATATTTTAATGAGACAGATGAAACAGTAAATAAAAAAATAAAAGCAGCATTTGAAAATGGATTAAAACCAATCGTATGTGTAGGTGAAACATTAGAAGAAAGAGAAGCAGGAAAAACAGTAGAAAAAATAACTAAACAAACAGAGCTAGCATTAGAAGGTTTAACGAAAGAACAAGTAGAAAATACAATAATTGCATATGAACCAATTTGGGCTATAGGAACAGGAAAAACAGCAACTAGTGAAGATGCTAACAACTCAATTAAAGAAATTAGAAACAAAATTGCTGAAATCTATGGACAAGAGGTAGCAAATGGAGTTATAATACAGTATGGCGGAAGTGTAAAGAGCACAAATGCAAAAGAATTATTTTCTATGTCAGATATTGATGGAGGCTTAGTTGGAGGAGCCAGTCTTAAGGCAGAAGAATTTAGTAAAATTGTAAATTATAATAAATAGCAAATGATTTAAAAAAGAAAAGGATGGTAATAAATGAAAGATAAATTAACAATGCTAATGATATTAGATGGATTTGGAGACAATCCAAACAAAGATGGAAATGCAATAAAATTAGCCAAAACACCTAATATTGATAAACTAATGAAAAAATATTCAAATGTTGATATTAATACAAGTGGATTAGCAGTAGGATTACCAGAAGGACAAATGGGAAACTCAGAAGTAGGGCATACAAATATTGGAGCAGGAAGAATAGTTTACCAAGAGTTAACAAGAATTACAAAATCAATTGAAGAAGGAGACTTCTTCTCAAATCCTGAATTTATAGCAGCCATAGAAAATTGCAAAAAAAACAATTCAAAATTACACATATTAGGTCTAGTATCAGATGGTGGAGTGCATAGCCATATTCGTCATTTATATGGATTATTAGAAATGGCAAAAAGAAGAGATTTTGAAGATGTTTATATTCACTGTTTCTTAGATGGAAGAGATACACCACCAGCATCAGCTGAAAGTTATATATTAAAATTACAAGAAAAAATGAATGAAAAACAAATAGGAAAAATAGCTAGTATTTCAGGAAGATTCTATGCTATGGACAGAGATAAAAGATGGCAAAGAGTACAAAAATGCTATGATGCTCTAGTAAATGGACAAGGAAATAAAGCAGGAAGTGTAGTAAAAGCTATTGAAGATTCTTATCAAAAAGAAGTATTTGATGAATTTGTTGAACCAACAGTAATTTGCAACGGAGAAGAACCAATTGCTACTATTGGAAAAAATGATTCTGTTATTTTCTTTAATTTTAGACCAGATAGAGCAAGAGAAATAACAAGAACTTTAGTAGATCCAGAATTCAATGAATTTGAAACTAAGAAAGACTTAAATTTATATTATGTATGTTTCACAAGTTATGATGAAACGATGCCAAATGTACACATTGCATTCAAAAAAGAACCATTAAAGAACACATTTGGAGAATATATCAGTGAAAAAGGATATACACAACTTAGAATTGCAGAAACAGAAAAATATGCACATGTTACATTCTTCTTTAATGGAGGAGAAGAAAAACAATATAAAGGGGAAGATAGAATTTTAGTTCCATCTCCAAAAGTTGAAACATATGATTTAAAGCCAGAAATGAGTGCTTATGAAGTTACAGACAAAGTGTTAGAAGCCATAAAATCAGACAAATATGATGCTATAATATTAAATTATGCAAATACAGACATGGTAGGACATACAGGAAGCTTAGTAGCAGCGATAAAAGCTGTAGAAGCTGTTGATGAGTGTGTAGGAAAAGTTGTAAAATTAGTAGAAGAAAAAGATGGAAATATGTTAATAACAGCTGACCATGGAAATGCAGAACAAATGGTAGACTATAAAACAGGAGAGCCACATACGGCACATACAACAAATCCAGTACCATTAATTTTAGTAACAAGTAATAAAAATTTAAAATTAAAATCAGGTGGAAAATTAGCAGATTTGGCACCAACTATGTTAGATTTAATGAACCTTGAAAAGCCAGAAGAAATGACAGGAATCAGTTTATTAGATAAGGAATAAAATGATATGTTAAACCATACAAAAAAGATAAAAGAAATATATGAAGTGATTCAAAAAATGATATTTTATATGATTCCAGAAAAGTGGGATAAACTATATTTATATAGTTCAGTTATTGATATGCCAGAAGGAAAAAAGACAGGAGAATTATACTTTTATTATATTCCTAAAGGCATATTAAGAAAGAAACCAGTTAATGTATATGAAATTCCAAGTAAATTTAATATTGATGAAGAAGAATACTTAAAATTAGTAAAAGCACTATATCAGAAAATACAGCAATTAAGAGAAGAATTTAGAAAATCGGAAACAGGAGGTATATGGTCCAATATAACTATTACAATTGAAAATTTAAAATTTAAAGTAGAATATAATTATGAAGATTTAAAAAATCATTATTTTAATAGTTATGAAAGACATATAATATGGAGATATAAGTATTTAGGAGTAGGCCCAGAACAAGTTGGAAAAAAAGATAAGGATATATTAAATAGATATTTGTTAGGAGCAAAGACATTATCAAGACAAGAAAACTATGAAGCTGGAATATATATAAAAGATATAGAAAATGTAGTTGCATATAATACAACAAAAGAGTATGAAGAAAATGAAAAAAAAGAATATGCTACAGAGAAAGATACAAAAAGAAATCAAATATTATTATCAGAAGATGAAATAAGAAAAATGAATGAAAAAAAGGGTAGAAAATAAGTATTCTGCCCTATGTAAATTTTTTAGTTATTAAATTTAGGATAAATCCTAAAATATATAAACAAAAGTAGAAAAAAACTAAGAATTGAAAGGAGCAATTAAAATGATTTATTCAAAAGAATTAGAAAATATGAGCTGTGTAGCAAAAGGAGTAGACCATGGACCAGCACCAATTCCAGAAGAAGGAAAATGGGTAAAAGCTAAAGAAATAAAAGATATTTCAGGATTAACACATGGTATTGGATGGTGTGCACCACAACAAGGAGCATGTAAATTAACTTTAAATGTAAAAGATGGAATTATTCAAGAAGCATTAATCGAAACAGTAGGATGTTCAGGAATGACACATTCAGCAGCAATGGCAGGAGAAATTTTAACAGGAAAAACAATTTTAGAAGCATTAAATACAGATTTAGTATGTGATGCAATTAATACAGCTATGAGAGAATTATTCCTACAAATAGTATATGGAAGAACACAAACAGCATTTTCTGAAGGAGGACTTCCAGTAGGGGCAGGATTAGAAGATTTAGGAAAAGGACATACAAGCCAAGTTGGAACTATTTATTCTAGTTCATTAAAAGGACCAAGATACTTAAATTTAGCAGAAGGTTACATAGTAGAATTAGGATTAGATAAAAATGATCAAATTATTGGTTATAAATATGTTCATTTAGGAAAAATGATGGATAACATCAAAAAAGGAATTGATCCTAAAGAGGCAATAGAAAAAGCTTCAGGTACATATGGAAGATTTGATGAAGCAGTTAAAACTATTGACCCTAGAGAAGCGTAAAAATCGATTAAAATCGTCAATCAGTGCATTTTTATAAAAATGTACAGTCACACTAATTTTAATCAATTTTAAAAATGTGTAAAAAATGAAAATACGAGAAAATATAAAACCATATTTAGAGGAGGAATAAAAATGGCAGTAACATTTGAAAGTTATGAAAGAAGAATAGATCAAATAAAACCAGTAATGGAAAAATACGGAATCAAAGATTTTGAAGATGCATTAAAAATATGTACAGACAAAGGATTTAATCCATATGAAATAGTAAAAGGAGTACAACCAATATGCTTTGAAAATGCAGCTTGGGCATATACATTAGGAGCTGCAATTGCAATAAAAAAAGGATGCACAAAAGCAGCAGATGCAGCAAAAGCAATTGGAGAAGGATTACAAGCATTTTGTATTCCAGGTTCTGTTGCAGATGATAGAAAAGTAGGATTAGGACATGGAAATTTAGCATCAATGCTATTATCAGAAGATACAAAATGTTTTGCATTCTTAGCAGGACATGAAAGTTTTGCAGCAGCTGAAGGTGCAATTGGAATTGCAAAATCAGCAAATAAAGTAAGAAAAGAACCATTAAGAGTTATATTAAATGGATTAGGAAAAGATGCAGCACAAGTAATATCAAGAATTAATGGATTTACATATGTAAAAACAGATTTTGATTTCTTTACAGGAAAAGTAAATGTAGTAGAAGAAATAGCTTATTCAGATGGAGAAAGAGCAAAAGTTAGATGTTATGGAGCAAATGACGTTAGAGAAGGTGTAGCAATTATGTGGATGGAAGATGTTGATGTATCTATTACAGGAAACTCAACAAATCCAACAAGATTCCAACATCCAGTAGCAGGAACATATAAAAAAGAAAGATTAGCAGAAGGTAGAAAATACTTCTCAGTTGCATCAGGTGGAGGAACAGGAAGAACTTTACACCCAGACAATATGGCAGCTGGACCAGCTTCTTATGGTATGACAGATACAATGGGAAGAATGCACTCGGATGCACAATTTGCAGGAAGTTCTTCAGTACCAGCACACGTTGAAATGATGGGATTGATCGGAATGGGAAATAACCCTATGGTTGGTGCTTCAGTAGCAGTTGCTGTTGCAGTAGAAGAAGCTATGAAATAAAAGTATGTAAAAAATAAAAAGTAGGATTTTCCTACTTTTTATTTTTATGTATTAAAAATTATTTTTTTGTATCTTTCTTATCAGTTACAATTTCTTTCATAGCTCCTAGAGAACTTAAAGCACTTGTTGCTTCAAAAGGAATAAATACTTTATTTGCATCACCTTTAGCAACTTCTTCCAAAGCTTCTAAAGATTTTAATTGAACTAATTTGTCATTAGGATCAGCCTTTTTCATAGCATCATAAACCATTTGAATTTCTTTAGCTTTTGCTTCAGCAACTTCTTTAATAGCTTGTGCTTCACCGACAGCTCTTCTGATTCTAGATTCTTTATCAGCTTCAGCTTCTAGAATTGCAGCTTGTTTTTTACCTTCAGCTATAGTAATAGCAGATTGTCTTTGAGCTTCAGATTCTAGAATCATAGCTCTTTTATTTCTTTCTGCATTCATTTCTTTTTCCATTGCGTCTCTAATATCAGCAGGAGGGTTAATGTCTTTTATTTCAACCCTATCAATCTTACAACCCCATCTATCAGTTGCTTCATCTAGTACAATTCTTAATTTATTGTTAATACCATCTCTAGAACTAAATGTTTCATCTAGATTCATTTTACCAATTATATCACGAATTGTTGTAATAGCTAAGTATTCAATACCTTTCTTTAAACTTTGAATTTCATAAACTGCTTTAGCTGGATCTGTTATTTGATAGAAAACAACAGTATCTATTGTAATTGTAACATTATCTTTTGTAATAACTCCTTGAGGTGGAACATCCATTGTTTGTTGTTTTAAACTTACTACACTTCTAACATGATCCAAAAATGGAACAATAATAGTAAGTCCGGCATCAGCAACTTTATAAAATTTACCTAACCTTTCAATGATATAGACCTCAGATTGTTTAACAATTTTAATAGACATAGCTGCTATTATTAAAATAATAATAAGTAATACTAATAAAAACCACATAATCATTTTCCTCCTTTATATATAATAATAAAAATAAATTACACATTAGAAACTATTTGTATTGGAGTAACAATAGCTTTTACTCCTTTTATTTCTAAAACTTTAACTTTTGTACCCATTGGTATAACTGAAGAAGAATCTTCACAAGTGGCAGACCAAATTTCTCCATCTATTTTTATTTGACCAGTAGAATTAACAGAATTAATTTCTGTTGTTACAATTCCAATTTTTCCAATAATTGAGTAGAAATTTGTGCTAATAGGATTTTGTACCTGCCCGAATTTTTTTACAAAAGGCTTTGTGACAAAAATTAATATAGTAGAAGATATAACAAATACAGTTGTTTGAATAACTATATTATCTGTAAAGAGACTTGTAATCATCGCAAATAATGAGCCAATTGATAGCCAAAATATTAAAAAGCCTACTGTCATGATTTCGATTATTAGAAAGACTCCTGCTAAAATTAACCATATGTACCACATAAAAATTAAATCCTCCTTAATTACCAACTATTACTATTATAACATATTTATAGAAAAAAGAAAATATGTTAACGTAATTTTAATTGAATTTATGTTGTTTAATGATTTATATAGATTAATTCAAAAAAATTTAAAATATAAGCTGAGGAATGTAAGAAAAAGCTTATATTTAAAAGTCTTTTAATAAAAATCAATAAAAAATTAAATATATTATAAGGTATAAAAAAATTAAAAATTGTACATACATATAATAAAAGAAAAGAGGTATAAGATTTATGGACAAGGAATCAGAAGCAAAAAAACAAGAAAGTGAGCTTTTAAGTGAAGTAGGAGAAGACACAACAAAATATGGAGAATTCATATCATCATATTTTGCATGGGTATCATTACCACAACAAAAAGGGAGAGTAAATGAATTAGAAGAAATGACAAAAAAAGAAGAAAAAAATAGATAAAGTTAGAAAAAATAAAATAAACAGAGAAAAAACAATAAAAAGAAGCTTTAAAGGTCAAAGAAAGTCAAAAAACATATTTGCAAAATAACAAATATGGAGTATACTTATAATGTAAGTCAAAGAAAGTCAAAGTCAAAAAGCAAAATAAGAAATGACAAAAAACGACAAAACATAGGACATTTAAGATCTGTCCCCAATGTGTCAAGAAAGGAAAAAATTATGAGAATGTCAGATATAATAGAAGATTTTATAAAAGAGTTATTAGAGGAACAAGATGAAGCAATTGAGATTCAAAGAAATGAGTTAGCAGAACATTTTAATTGTGTACCTTCACAAATTAATTATGTTATTTCAACAAGATTTAAACCATCACAAGGTTATTATGTGGAAAGTAAAAGAGGCGGAGGCGGCCATATTACAATTAAAAAAGTAAATAATAGCAAAGAAGATTATATTATGCATATTATAAATAATGTAGGTAAAGAGTTAACAGCTAATGAAGTTGATATATTGATTAGTGACTTTCTGTCTTATGATATTATCAATAAAAAAGAAGCAAGACTTTTAAAGGTAGCAACTAGCGATAATGTATTACAGTTACAAAAAGATTTAAAAGATAAAGTAAGAGCAAGGATTTTTAAAAATATGCTACTAAATTTAGAATAAGGAGGAATTTATTATGTTGTGTGATAATTGTGGAAAAAGAGAGGCAAATGTAAGATATTCAGAAAATATAAACGGAAGAAGAAAAGAATTAAATTTATGTGAAGAATGTAGTAAAAAATTAGGAATTGGACAAATGGATTTTAGTATGCCAATTGATTTTTCAAGTTTTTTAGGAGGATTTATGGATGGATTTGAAACACCTGAATTAATTCCTATGATAAACCAATTAAAAGCTTTTGAATGTGATAGTTGTGGATATACTTTTGATGATATAGTTAATACAGGAAAATTGGGATGCCAGAATTGTTATGATGTTTTTGAAGATAGATTAGATCCAATAATAAGAAGAATACAAGGTTCTAATCATCATGTAGGTAGAATAGGAAAAATAGTAGACAATAAAATAAATGACAGAGTAGAAAAAAAGGAACATAAAGTTGAAGAAAATAAGAAAAATAAAGAACAATCTAAAATGGATACATTACAAGAAGAGTTGAAAAAAGCAATTAAAGAAGAGAGATATGAAGATGCAGCTAAAATAAGAGACGAAATTAAAAAGCTTGAAAAATAGAAGGAGTGAGTTTTATGAATTGGTACTTACAAAGTAGTGAAGATTGTGATGTCGTAAAAAGTTCTAGAATTAGGTTGGCAAGAAATTTAAATGGTTTTAAATTCAATTTAGAAAATAAAAGTGAAATAGAGCAACTTGAAAATAAGATAAAAGACAATTTGTATTCAATTGGATATGGATTAAAATATTTAAAATTAAAAGATATGGATGATATTACTAAAATGAGTTTAGTGGAAAAGAATTTAATAAGTCCAGAGTTTGCATTAAATAAAAGTGAAACAGGAAGTATCTTAATAAATGATGAAGAAAATATTTGTATTATGATAGGAGGAAAAGACCATATTAATATACAAGTATTTAATTGTGGCTTAGATCTAGAAAATACATTAAATTTAGCTATAGAAATAGATAAAAAAATAGAAGATTTATTAGGATATGCAATAAATAAAAAATATGGATATTTAACTAGTTCATTAGGAGATATTGGAACAGGATTGAAAGCGTCAGTAATGGTACATTTACCAGCATTGGCAAAAACAAAAAATATCAGAAAAGTATTAGAGGCGATTAGTTCTTTTGGAATGAATATTAGAGGCATGTATGGAGAAAATAATCAAGTTCAAGGAGATATTTATCAAATATCTAATAAACAAACATTAGGAATAACTGAACAAGAAATAGTTCAAAATGTAAAAGTAATTGTTCAAAAAATAATAGAACAAGAAAGACAAGCAAGAAAATTATTAGCAAAAGACGAATTAGATTTAGAAGATATAATCTATAGAAGTTATGGAATTCTAACAAATTGCAGGAAAATATCTTATGAAGAAGCTAGAAATTTATTGTCTAATATTAAATTAGGAACAGATTTAGGAATTTTAAGAGAATTAACAGATTTAAAAGTACAAAAATTATATCTATATATAAAGCCAGCTAATTTGCAAAAGTATTTAGGAGAACAATATGAAGCAATTGAGAGAGACATAAAAAGAGCTGAAGTTATTAAGCAAATTATAACTGAAAAATAATTAAATAAATTTGAAAGGAGTGATAAGTATGACATATAAATTTACAAATAGAGCCAAAAAGGCAATTGAGTTTGCTAATGAGTTAGCATTAGAGTTAGGTCATAATTATATAGGAACAGAACATATTTTATATGGTTTAGTAAAAGAAGGAAGCGGAGTTGCTTCTAAAGTGCTAGAAAATCAAGCTATTACAGCAGATATGATTATTGATAAAATAGTTGAATTAGTAGGACACGAAGAACCGATAGATGGAACATTAGGATTTACACCAAGGACTAAAAGAGTAATTGAAAACGCTTTTATTGAAGCTAGAAAATTAGGATATAACTATATAGGAACAGAACATCTTTTAATAGGAATTCTAAGAGAAGGAGATAGCATTGCTGCTAGAATATTATTAGAATTAGATACGAATATTCCAAAACTTTATAGCGAAATAATAAAAGTAATAAATGAAGGAGAAGATTTTGCGAAAGAAGATAAAAATGGAAAATCTGACAACAAAGTTGGAAGCTATAATTCAACTCCAACATTAAATCAATTTGGAGAAGATTTAACCAAAAAAGCAAAAGAGGGAAAATTAGATCCAGTAATAGGAAGAAAAGAAGAAATAGAAAGAGTTGTACAAATTTTATCAAGAAGAACTAAAAATAATCCATGTTTAATAGGAGAACCAGGAGTTGGTAAAACAGCAGCAGTAGAAGGATTAGCACAAAAAATAGCAACAGGAGATGTTCCAGAAATATTAAAAGATAAAAGAGTAGTAACAATGGATATTTCAGGAATGGTAGCTGGAAGTAAATATAGAGGAGACTTTGAAGAAAGAATTAAAAAAGCATTAGATGAAGTAAAAAAAGCTGGAGATGTTATTTTATTTATTGATGAAATACACACAATAGTAGGAGCAGGTGCAGCAGAAGGAGCAATTGATGCGGCAAATATTTTAAAACCATTACTTGCAAGAGGAGAAATTCAATTAATAGGTGCTACAACACTAAATGAATATAGAAAATATATAGAAAAAGACGCGGCATTAGAAAGAAGATTTAGCCCAGTAACAGTAAATGAACCAAGTGAAAAAGATACAATAAAAATACTAAAAGGAATTAGAGATAAGTATGAGGCACATCATGGAGTAAAAATAACAGATGAAGCAATTGAAGCAGCTGTAAAAATGTCTATAAGATATATTAATGATAGATTTTTACCAGATAAAGCAATTGACTTAATAGATGAAGCGGCATCTCGTGCAAAACTAAAATCTTATACAGAGCCAGATGTTTTAAAACAACTAGAAGAGAAAATAGAAGAAGTAGAAAAAGATAAAGAAGAAGCTGTTCGAATTCAAAAATTTGAAAAAGCAGCAAGCCTAAGAGATAAACAGAAAGAATTAAAAGAAAAATATGAAAAAGAGCAGAAAAAGTGGAAAAATAAAAACAACAAAGAAGTGACTAATATAACAGAAGAAAATATAGCAGAAGTAATTGCAAATTGGACAGGAATCCCAGCTAAAAAAATAACGGAGGATGAAAATATTAGATTAAAAAATCTAGAAAAAAATCTACATGAAAGAGTAATCGGTCAAGATGAAGCTGTAGAAGCAGTAGCAAAAGCAATAAGAAGAGGAAGAGTGGGGCTAAAAGATCCAAAACGTCCAATAGGTTCGTTCTTATTTTTAGGACCAACAGGAGTAGGAAAAACAGAATTATCGAAGGCATTGGCTGAAAGTTTATTTGGTGATGAAAATGCAATGATAAGAGTAGATATGTCAGAATATATGGAACCACATTCTGTTTCAAAATTAATAGGTTCGCCTCCAGGTTATGTTGGATTTGATGAAGGAGGACAATTAACAGAAAAGATAAGAAGAAAACCATATTCAGTCATTCTTTTTGATGAAATTGAAAAAGCACACCCAGATGTTATGAATATGTTACTTCAAATACTTGAGGATGGTAGATTAACAGATTCACAAGGAAGAACAGTAAATTTTAAAAATACAGTAATTATTATGACTTCAAATATTGGTGCTAGACTTATTACAGATAAAAAGATGTTAGGATTTAGCAAAAATGAAATTAATGAAGAAGAAAATAAAAAAGAATACGAGGAAACAAAAAAAGAAGTAATGGAAGCATTGAAAAAAGAACTTAGACCAGAATTTATTAATCGTATTGATGAGATTATTGTGTTCCATAAATTGACAGATACAGAAATTAGTCAAATTATTGATATTATGCTAAAAGAAGTAACAAAAAGATTAGAAGCTCAAAAAATAAAAATAGAGTTAGAACCAGAGGTAAAAGAATTAATTGCAAGCAAAGGTATTGATAAAAATTTCGGAGCAAGACCTTTAAGAAGAACAATTCAAAGTGTTTTAGAAGATAAGCTTGCAGAGGAAATTTTAGATGGTAATTTGAAGAAAAATAAATTGTCTAAAATTGGTGTGAAAGATGAAAAAGTAGTTGTATTATAAAAATAGAAATTCACTATAAAAAGTTAAAACAAGAAGAGCTAATTATTTAGTGCTTCTTGTTTTTTTGCATAAAATATAGTTTACAAAATAATTAAAAAATGATATATTAAAGACTACATAAAATAGCAAAGGTGATAATATGATAGAAAAAATAAATTCAGCCGAGGATGTTAAAAAATTAAACATAGAAGAACAAAAACAATTAGCAGAAGAAATTAGAAAATATATATTAGAAATTGTATCAAAAAATGGAGGACATTTAGCTTCAAATCTTGGAGTAGTAGAATTAACAATAGCCTTACATACAGTTTTTGATTTGCCAAAAGACAAAATAGTATGGGATGTTGGACATCAAACTTATGTACATAAAATTATAACAGGAAGAAGAGAGCAATTAAATACTTTAAGACAATTGAATGGAATAGCAGGATTTCCAAAAACAAATGAATCTGAAACAGATTGTTTTAACACAGGACATAGTAGTACTTCTATATCAGCAGCATTAGGGATGGCTAGAGCAAGAGATATAAAAGGTGAAAAAAATAATGTAATAGCAGTTATAGGAGATGGTGCTTTAACAGGAGGAATGGCCTTAGAGGCATTAAATGATGCAGGTTCTAGTCAAACAAGGTTGACAGTTATATTAAATGATAATGAAATGAGCATTTCAAAGAACATTGGTGGAGTAAATATGCTTTTAAGTAAATTGAGAACTAAAAAAACGTATACAAAATCCAATGTGTCTATGAAAAATATTATTAATAAAGTGCCAATTATAGGACAACCTTTTGTAAAAATAGTACAAAGACTAAAAAGAAGTATTAAACAATTAATTATTCCAAAAATGTTTTTTGAAGATATTGGATTTCGCTATTTAGGACCAGTTGATGGACATAATATAGAAGAATTAGAAAGAATGTTAAATATTAGTAAACAATTAGAAGGGCCTGTTTTAATTCACGTGTTAACTAAAAAAGGAAAAGGATATAAAATAGCAGAAGAAAATCCAGATAAATTTCATGCAACAGGACCTTTTGAAATAGAGACAGGAAAGCCTAAAAAAGAAAAATCAAAAGATTATTCAAAAGTATTTGGAGATAAGTTGGTAGAATTAGCAAAGAAAAATGACAAAATAGTTGCTATTACAGCATCAATGAAAGATGGTACAGGATTAACAAAATTTGCTAAAGAATTTCCAGATAGATTTTTTGATATTGGAATTGCAGAACAGCACGCATTAGGTTTAGCAGCAGGAATGGCAAAAGAGGGAGTTATACCAGTAGTTCCTATATATTCATCTTTTTATCAAAGAGCATATGATCAAGTTATTCACGATATTGCTATTCAGAATTTGCCAGTTATTATGTGTGTAGATAGAGCTGGTGTAGTAGGAGCAGACCGGAGAAACACATCAAGGGCTTCTGGATATGGCTTTTTTTAGATTAATTCCTAATTTAACAATTATGGCACCAAAAGATTTTAAGGAATTAGAAGATATGATGGAATTTGCAGTAAACGTAGGAAAGCCAGTAGTAATTAGATATCCAAGAGGCGGAGAAGGAAAGGAAAAATTTAACCAACATAAAAAGATAGAATATCAAAAAGCAGAAATTCTAAAAGAAGGAAAAGATGTATCAATTTTTGCAATAGGAAAAACAGTAGAAAGAGCAGTTCGATTATCACAAATGTTAGAAAAAGAAGGTATTGTTTCAGAAGTTATAAATACCAGATTTTTAAAGCCATTTGACAAAGAAAGTGCTATAAAATCTATAGAAAAAACAAAAAATGTAATAACTATAGAAGATGGAACAACTATAAATGGATTATCAACAACAATTAAAGAATTAATTGTAAATGAAAACTTAAAGAATATAAATATAAATACATATGCATATCCAGATAAATTTATTCAACATGGGACAGTAGAAGAATTAGAAAAAATATATCATCAAGATGCAGAAAGTATTTATAAAGATATAATGACAATAGTAGACAAAAAGCGACAGGAAAATGAGACAATATAGACCTGTCCCCAATGTCTCAAGAAAGGAAAAAATATGAATAAACAAGAGGTTTTAAAAGATTATAAAAAACAAGAAGATAAGTTGTGCTTGTCTCAGGTGTTAGATAAAATAGAGTTTTGTGAATCGAGAGAAAAATTGGAATATACAGATTTTTTAGATATGTATCAGGTTGCACTAGTAGAGAATTTTCTAAGAAGAATTAATTTTAAAAATTATCAATTTTTTGGTGGGTATGAGGATAGCGAAAGAAAAATTTTAATTGTATATCCAGATAAATATAATGATAGTATGATAGAGAAGAATTATAGTAAAATGCTAAAAATTTTAAGAATAGAGTTACCAGAAGAAGAATTTGGAAAATATTCTCATAGAAATTATTTAGGTGGTATTGTTAAATTAGGTTTAAAAAGAGAAAAAGTAGGAGATATTTTAGTTTCTAATCAAGGTGCAGATATTGTTGTGGTTAGTGATTTTGCAGAAGTTTTAAAGAAAGAACTTCCTTCTCTTACTAGATTTGAAAATAGTAAAATTGAGATTAAAGAAATTTCAGATATTATTAAAAAAGAAGTTAAAATAGAAGAAGTAAGTATTATAGTACCATCTTTAAGATTAGATAATATTGTTTCAGATTTAGTTAAAACTTCTAGAAGTAAAGCTAAACAAATAATAGAACAAGAAAGAGTTTTTGTTAATGGACAAAATGAAACAAAGATGGCAAAACAGGTGAAAATAGGAGATATTATAACAATAAGAGGAAAAGGTAGATTTATAGTTAAAGAACAAACAGGAACTACAAGAAGCGGAAGAGCAGTGCTAAAAATAGAAAAGTATGTCTAACTTGATTATTATGTAAAATTCTGATATAATATAATTAATCAATCTTAGGAGGGATAATAATATGTTACTAAGAACAACGATAGAGCGGAATCCAATAATTCCAATACTGAAAATTACAAAAACTTGTATTGCCAATCCAAGTCTTACCAATTCCATCAAGCAATCAGCTTTACTATCAGAAATAACCAAGATGATAGAATTGGCAGAAAGGTTTGGAGGAAGGTTATTAAATTCAGAAGAATATCCTAATTTAGAAAAAAATGAAGAAATTGGGGTATTGGTACAGCTAATTTTTCAGAATAATATAGAATTGGAAAAATTTGAACTGAAGTTAGCCTTTAGCAACACTAAATAGGAGCCAAATGGCTCCTATTTTAGTTCTACAACTGTAACGCCCATTTCACCTTCTCCATAAGTTCCCATTCTATAAGATTTAACATGGGGATTAGTTTTTAAAAAGTTATGAATTCCAGTTTTTAATTTTCCGGTACCTTTACCATGGACAATTCGTACTGTCTGAAGTTTAGCTAAACAACAATCATCTAAAAATTTATCAACTACAAAGACAGCTTCTTCAACATTTAAACCAATTACATTTATTTCTGATTTTACTGTTTTTGATTTTGAAATACTAGTATAGCCAGAAGTTTGGATTTGTTTATCTGATTTTTTAGTTTTATCGACATGTGCTTTTTCTATGTTATTTATATGTACATTCATTTTTATAATACCAACTTTAACTTGTACTTCATTTGATTTTGAAATATGAGATACAATAATACCATTTTGACCAAGAGTTTTCACAAAAACTTCTGTATTAGGTTTTAAATCTTCAACATTTAATTTTTCTACTGAATTTGAAGAAAAATTAGCAGTATCCTTAGTTAATGAAGAATTCTTTATTTTAGTGTTTAATTTATTCCTTAGATTTTCTAAATCTTTAATATTTACATTTGAATTTTTTATTTCATTCATTTGCTTTATAATAGAATTTGCATCTTCTTTAGCATTTAGAAATATATCTCTTGCTTTTATCTTTGCGTTATCAATTAATTCTTTTTCTTTTTGTTTTAATTCTATATTATCTTTTTTTAGATTATTTTCAAGAATAGATATATTTTGAAGTTTTAAATCAATTTCTTTACGTTCTTTTTCAATAATACTTTTGTTATCATATATATTTTTTAATAATTCTTCAATATTAATTTGATCTTTTGACATTAGAGATTTTGCATTATTTATTATTTCAGAATTAAGTCCTAAACTTTTACTAATTTCAAAAGCATTACTTTTTCCTGGTATACCAACTAATAATTTATATGTAGGCATTAAAGTTTTTATATCAAATTCTACAGAAGCATTCTCAAATCTATTTGTTACTAAAGCATAATTTTTTAATTCTTGATAATGAGTTGTTGCTATTGTTAGAATATCTTTTTGATTAAAATAATCTAAAATACTTATAGCAAGATTAGCACCTTCAATTGGATCTGTACCTGAACCTAATTCATCAACTAAGATTAAAGAGTTTTTACTTGAATCTTTTATAATTTCAACAATATTTGTCATATGAGATGAAAAAGTACTTAGAGATTCACTAATACTTTGATTGTCACCAATATCAGCAAAAATTTTATCAAAAACATATATTGATGAATTTTCATCTGCTGGAATATTAAGGCCACTGCAAGCCATTGCACATAATAAGCCAACTGTTTTTAAAGTAACTGTTTTTCCACCAGTATTAGGACCAGTTATAACTAAAGTAGAAAAGTCATTTCCTAAATTAATAGAAATGGGAACAACTTTATTAAAGTCAATTAAAGGATGGCGTGCATTTATAAGATTAATTTCTTTTTTTAGATTTATTTTAGGAGTTATACCTTTGATTTCGCGAGAATATTTTGCTTTAGCAAAAATAAAATCTAAATTACCTATTAAATTAATATCCTTTTTTATTTCTTCAATATATGGAAAAAATAGAGAAGATAATTTCATCAATATTTTTTCTATTTCAATTTCTTCATCAATTTTTAATTTGCTAAGATTATTATTTAATTCGAATATTGAAATAGGTTCAATAAACACCGTTGAACCAGCATTAGATATATCATGAACAAATCCTTTTATTTCAGAACGATACTCATCTTTAACAGGTATTACAAAACGATTATTTCTCATTGTTATAATATTTTCTTGAATATATTTTGAATATTTAGAAGAATGTATAAAATTATTTAAGGTATCTCTAATATTTTGTTCAGTATTTCTAATATTTTTTCTAATTAATTTTAACGTAGAAGACGCTTTATCATCTATAGTATTTTCGTCAATAATAGCAGTCTCAATAGCTGTTACAATGTCTTTATTAGTATAAAGTTCATAAAATAAAGGTGATAAAGAAGGATATTCAGAACTATCTAAAAAATCTTTTGAGAAGTATTCTTTTAATTCCTGAGAAAGTTTAAATATATTTTTTAGATTTATTAAAGATTTGCAAGAAAGGGTATTATTAACTTCAAGATTTTTTAGTTCTATTTCCACATTTGATATTTCATAAAATCCAGGCATAGAATTTCTATATGATAAATTTACAGCATCAAAAGTTTCTTTTAGCATATTTTCTACATCTGATTTGTTATTATTGGGCATTAAACTATCTACAAGTTTTTTTCCAACATATGTTACACAATGTTTTTTTAAGATTTCTAATATTTTATTAAATTCTAATTTTTCTAAGTTTGTATTCATTTTAAAATCTCCTAACTTATTGATAGCAATATTATATAAAGAAAAAATAAATAAGTCAATTTTGTGTTTTTGCAATAATAGATAAAAAGATAGAAAATTTAATTGCGAAATTTGTTTTTTCATATAACATTTTGATAGATATATAAATAAAAATAGCAAAAAATAAAAAAATAATATAAAAATAAATGAGATATTTTATATTATTTTTTTATTTTATAATGCATATCATCTGTAAAACCAAGTAGCCAAATAGGAGAAACGTCAAATAATTCTGAAATTTTAACTAACATAGAAAGTTCAATTTTTTTAACTTTACCGCTAGCATATTTAGAAATTGTACCTTTTGACTTTAACCCAAGTTCTTTTGCGATTTGCTCATAAGTCATATTAGAATTATTTAAAAGAAACGTAAAACGTTCTGGAAAAAGATAATCCAAAATAAAAACCTCCTATTTAAAATATTGCTACAAGTATAACATTTTATATTAAATTTGTAAATAACTAAAATATTAAAATAATATGACAAAAGTATCACTAAAAATGATATTTTTAATGATAAACTTCCAAATATTGTATAAAAAGATTGACAAAAAAAGAAAAATAATGTATTATGTTTCCAAAAAAGAAACGAAAAAGGAGATAATATGGAACCTAAAATAATAGGAGAAAGGATAAAAAATCTTATTAAAGAGAAGAAGGTAACAAAAGAATATGTGGCCAAAAGAATAGGAATAACTAATAAAAAGTTGGAGAATAAGTTAGAAGGAAAAGAAGAATTTTATATTAGTGAAATAATAGAATTAACAAAAATATTTAATTTAAATATAGAAGAATGTGCAAAGACTTTTTTTAATGAAGATAAATTCATTTAAATATAATAAATAAATTTTTAATAAAAGATATAAAAATAGGAGTTATAAATAATGAAAAATAGATTTTTAATAATTTGGGTTAATAGTGGACTAACTACAAAATCTAGCCATGTTAATGCGCCATATCATTTTATACATATTGGAGAGGTTTTAAATTTTATAAAAGGAAAATTGGAAGAAGATATAGATTTATTAGATGTTGAAGCAGAAGAAATTGAGTTTCAAGAGGTAATAAAAAAAGTAATAAAGAATGAATATAAAGCAATTGCATTTTATACTAATACAGAAAATTTACAAAATACAATAACATTATTAAATATAATAAAAAAGATAACACCAAATGTAAAAACAATAGCTTATGGTGAAATGCCAATTTTTTTGCCAAAGTTTTTTAAGAAAACAAACTTTGACGCTATTGTAGCAAAGGAATGTGATCAAGAAATAGCAATTTTAGACTTTTTTAATTATTCAATACACAGGGAAGATAAAAATAATTTACGAGGTGTTATTTTTATAAAAGATGGATATTTGGAGAAAAGTAAAAAGGGATGTTATTTAGAACCTGAAGAATGGGGGTATCCAGAAGAAGGACAAATTCCTATACAAAAATATTATAAAATGGAAGGAAAGCCACAAGTTGTATTAACAATATCAAGAGGGTGTCCGTACAATTGCCAATATTGTAATGCAGTTTCTTATTATGGGAAAAAAGAGAGAAGGAGACCAATAAATAAAGTAATTGATTTTATTAACAATACAGAGACTTCTTTATTTAAATTTTTTGCTCCTAATTTTACATTAGATGAATCTTATGTTTTTGAATTATGTGATGCTCTAAAGGTAAATAAAAAGAAAATAAAGTGGTCATGTACAACTAGACCCGATTTATTAGAAAATGAAGAGTTAATAAAAAAGATGGCAGAGACAGGATGCTATAAAATTGCTGTTGGAATAGAATCGGTAGAAGAAAAAGATTTAAAAAGTATTAATAAAAGATATAAAAAAAGCAAAATAGTAGAAGGAATAAAATTGCTAAAAAAATATGGAATTGAATATAAGGCTTTGATTATGTTTGGGGTTCCAAAACAAACAAAAGATAATATAAAATATACATTAAATTTTTTAAATCAGTATGGAGTTACTATAAGGCCAACAGCGTACACACCTTTTTATGAAATGAACCATAATATGAATGCAGAACAAATTTCACATTATGACAAAAGGACTTATTATGAGGGAATAGAAAACTTGAATTATGGGGATTTTTTAAGATTAATTTATGATACAGAGCATTATCAAAAAATTTTAAAGTAAAGGATAATAAAAATGTACGAATTTATAAAAGAAAGAATTGAAGAAGTAATTAAAAACAAGCCTCCTGAAGCTGTTTTATTTTCAGGTGGAGTAGATAGTTCTGCTATTTTGTATCATGCTGCAAAAGAACGAAATGATGTTATGGGAATAACAGTAGGAGTAGAAGGAAGAGAAACTTCAGATATTATATATAGTAAGTTAGTAGCTAGACAATTAGGAATTAAAAATCATAGGGTTTATTATGTTGAACCAGAAAAAGTAAAGAAAATGGTAGAAACATCTGTAAAAGTATTAAAAACTTTTAATCCAGAATGGATTAGTTCAACGACAACGTTACTTTTAGGAACAATGTATGCAAAAAAGAATGGATTACATAGTATATCAAGTGGTGAAGGAGCAGATGATTTATTAGGAAGTTTCCCATTTTTTACTAATTGGAAGGGCTCACAAAAACAGTTATCAGAAATTTTAGAACAACGATTAGATGAAATTGTAGTTATGTCTGATGTTATTGCTAAAAGTATGAATATGGATTATATAGCACCATTTCAAGATAAAAGAGTAAAAGAAGCTATATTATCAATACCGATAAAGGAAAGAATGAAGCAAGATGGAAAAATAAGAACAAAATATCCATTACGAAAAGCATATGAGGAATATTTGCCAGCAGATTGTATTACAAGACCACAGACCATGGCCTTTACTGGATCTGGTATTTATGAAACTATTCAAAGCATAGGTGACGAAATTACAACACAGGAATATATGCAAGCATTACAATCAATATTACCTTTTAAAAGTAAATTTGAGTATGCTTTATTTAAAATATACCAAAAACATTTTGATTTTAAAAAGGAAGTGAATGGAAAACGGATGTGTTCACTGTGGAAGTTCAATGAATGGAAATATTGTTAATTGCAAAATATGTGCAACTTTGCAAGTTGATGGAAAGGAGTTAGAATTTAGTGGAAGATAGTGTCTTTGGAGCAGAAGGAATTTTAATACATGGAGATAAAATTGTATTAGGAATGCAAAAACCGAAAAGATGGTATTTAATGGAAAATGGAGAAAAAGCAGCTATAATAAAAACAATAGGAGGTGCTATAGAAGAAGTAGATAAAGAAGATACTAAAAAAGCATTAATTCGAGAAATTTTAGAAGAAATAAAAGGAATAAAAAAAAATGATATTAAAGTAAGTAAAAAACCTATTTTTACAAAAGAAATAAAAATAGGAGAGTTAAATCCGTATGAAAAAAATTCTAATTTAAAGATGAAAGCGGATTTTTATATAGTAGAAATTAAAAACAATATTAATTTAACACCAAATGACTTACCAGCTTTAATAGAAATACCAAAGAAAAAATTTTATAATATGAAGTTAGCAATTAATTTACGTTTAGATAATATTAAAAATTACATAATAAAAGAAAAAAAAGAAATAATTATTCCAGATAATTATGCTATTATGGTACCAAAAGAAGTTAAGGAATTTTTAAGGAGAAAATAAAAATGATAAAAACAAAGATTGCTTTTGATTTTGATGGTGTTATTGCAGATACAACAAAAAAGAAACAAGAATGGTTAAAGAAACAAAATATTGAATTAATAAATGTAGACAAAACAAGTTTTTATCAAGAGCTAAAAAAGACAATGAATAAAGAAAAAATAGATGAACTCTATAAAAAAATGGGAGAATATATTTTTACTCAAGAAACGTTAATGGAAACAGAAGCAATAGAAGGAGCAATTGGAATAATAAAAAAAATAGCTAATAAGTATGATATTTATATTATTACAGCGAGAACGCAACAACTCATTTTACATGTTAAAAAATGGTTAAAAAAGAATGATGTGGAACAAAATATAAAAAAAATAATATCATCTTCTGTGGAAGAAAAGCAAGATATTTGTTACAAAGAAAATATTAAATTTTTATGTGATGATGATATAAGGCATCTAGAAAAGGAAAAAATAGAAAATAGAATTTTATTTTGTTCTAATAAGATTAGAAAATATTCTAAGATACAAGAGGTGAGTTCATGGAGAGAGATAGAAGAAATACTAACAAAAAATAAAACTATAAATAAAAATATTTATTATTAATAAATACTGTAAATTTTATTTAAAGGTAGATTCAAGCTACCTTTTTTATATTTTATATAATATTAATAATTAAAAATAAGCTTAATATAAATCATTATGATTTAGTATAAAATGATTGACAAAGATATGAAAAAAATGTATTATGTTACCAAATAATATTGAAAGAGAAAAATTGTAAAGTAATTTTTAATGAAAGGAAAATTTAAAGGTGATAATTTATAGTGATGAAGAAGGATTTATAAAACCTCGAGGCATTAAAAATAATAATGGAATACGAGATACTAGTATTAAATTGCCACATATAGCTGTTGGAGTTTTTTCAGAATATTTATTAAAAGACGTGGTAAAAAGGTTTGAAAGTCAAAAAGTAGGAGAATTAACTGGAAAGAGACCAGTTTATGAACTTGAATATAAGAATATTAAAATAACATTATTTATGGCTGGAATTAGTGGATCTTGGATAAGTGCAGATATAGAAGAACTAAATATTAACGGTGTTGATACATTTATTATTTTTGGAAATTGCGGAGTCTTAGACAAAAATATTGAAGATTGTTCAATTATTATTCCAGATAAAGCTTATAGAGATGAAGGTACAAGTTATCATTATTTACCAGATTCAGAATATATTGAGTTAAATAAGACATATAAAAGTTTATTTAAAGATATATTAAAGGATTATAACTTTGAATATACTGAAGGAGCTACATGGACAATTGATGCATTTTATAGAGAAACTCAAGAAAAAATAAAGAGATATCAAAAAAAAGGTGTAATTTGTGTTGAAATGGAAGGAGCTTCAATAGGTGCAGTTTGTCAATATAAAAAGTTAAATTATTTTACTTTTTATTATGCGGGAGACAATTTAGACTCGACTCAATGGGAAGCGAGAAGTATAAGCCAATTAGCAAACTTCAATAAAAAAACCAAAATACCAATACTTGCTTTAGAATTGGCATATAAAATAGAAAACAATAAATAAAAACATATTAATGAAGAAACTTTGCAATTAAGGAGGGGAAAATATAATGAAAAATATTATCTTGGGAGCAGAAGAAATTGTAATACGATGAAAATAATAGAAATTAGAGAATTAAATCCATATGAACAAAATTCTACATTAAAAATGAGAGAAGACTTTTATACAGTAGAAATTGCAAAAGATATTAATTTAAAACCAAATGATTTACCAGCATTAATAGAAATACCAAAGGAAAAATTTTATGATATAAAGTTGGCAAGCAACTTAAGTATGAGTTATATTAAAAATTATATAATAAAAAATAAAGAAGAAATAATTATTCCAGAAAATTATGCTATTATGGTACCAAATGAAGTAAAAGACTTTTTAAGAAGTAAACAAAATAACTTACTTAGAATATAAAGTAAAAAATAAAAGTAAAACATATATTACAAGTATGTTACGGATATATTACAAAAACATTACTTTTGTATGAAAGTGGAAAAAGAAAATTAATTATGATATAATATAATTAAAAAGGAAAAAGAGGAAAGAATATGAAAAAATTTATATTAAAAATAATTCTATGTAGTTTAGTTTTTCTAATTGTTATTCAAATGGTAACATTCGCTAGTACACTTACGTTAACTTTATCAACAGATAGAAAGCAGTACGAGATAGGAGATAAAATTATAGTTACAATAACTTGGAATGAGAAAATGCAAGCAGCTGGCTTTAAAATTAAATATGATTCAGATAAAGTAGAATTTGTATCTGCTGATATTAAGGATACTTTTTATAATGCAGAAACAGCGGGTGAAATTTCTATTAATTGGGCATCTATGGAAGAAACAGAACTTACTAAAATGACTTTTGAGTTAAAAGCAATTAAAACAGGTGAGGCAAAAATAATAATACAAAGCGTAGATGACTTTGCAGATAAAAATTTAGTACGTCCAACTAGTTATGAATATGCTAATACAGGTAATCAAATAATAACTATAAGTGGAAATACAATAGAAAATGAAAAAACAAATGTTATTTCTGATAAAAAAGATAATACGGTAGCTAATATAAAAATGCCAAAAACAGGGATAAAAAGAACGATAATATTAGTACTAATTCCAATAACTATATTAGCAGTTATAACATATGTAAAATACAAAAGTATACCAAAATTTAAGGAGAAAAAATGAAAAAAGTATTATTGATATTATTAATATTTATATTAGGATTTGTACCTGTATGTGTTTATGCTGATACATTAACATTAAATATAAGTACAAACAATAATAATGTAGAAATAGGTAATGAAATTAACGTAATAGTTTCTTGGAATCAAGAAATGCAAGCTGCAGATTTTTATTTGAATTATGATTCTGAAAAACTAGAATATCTTAAATCCAATATTGATGATGTGTTTATAAATAATGAAAAAGATAACGGAGTATTAAAAACAGCTTGGTTTTCGATTGATGATACAACAAAAACAGAGATACAATATACTTTTAAAATAAAAAAGAGTGGAACAGCAAATTTTACAACTAAAGTTTATGGAGGATTTGCTACAGAAAAACTTGGAATGCCAGACAATTATGAAGAAGGAGAACTTGCAATAAAAATATCTAAAAATCCTATAATGATTTATACAATAATAGGAGTTAGTATAATTTTTATAACAATAATTTTAACTATAATAATAAGAAATAAAAATATTAAAAGGAGGAAACAAGTATGAAAAAGGTAATGTTGAGAATATTAATTATTTCAGGTATCATGATAGCGATTATTCAATTAAATTTATTGGCAGCTGATATAAAATATGGAGATGTAAATTTGGACGGTGAAATAAATGCAAAAGATAGAATGTTTCTAGCTAAATATCTTGTAGGACAGGAAGGATATAAATTAGAAGGAGAAGCATTTACTAATGCTGATTTAAATTTGGATGGAAATGTTGATTTACAAGATCAAGATATTTTAACAAAATATCTTGCAGATAGTACAATTACTTTACCAATCAAATATGGAGACGTAAATTTGGACAGTAAGGTAAGTGTGGATGATATAACTGCTTTAGACAAATATTTTGCAAATCTAGATGAGAATAAATTGCAGGGAACAGCATCAATCAATGCAGATGTGAACTTGGATGGGAAAATAAATGTAATAGATAAACAAATCTTAGAGAGCTATCTTGTAAAAATTGAAGGATTTAATAATTTACCAGTGATAAAATATGGAGATGTGAATTTAGACGGCGAAATAAATGCAAAAGATAGAATGTTTCTAGCTAAATATCTTGTAGGACAAGATAAAGAATTAAGTATTTATGCCCAGATAAGAGCAGATGTTGATTTAAATGGACGTATTGAAGAAAGAGATAATGAAATTTTAGCACATTACTTAGCTAAATGGAAAGCTTTTACTAGTATTCCTGTTAAAAATTATGGAGATGGAGATGTTAATGCTGATGGAGTGGTAGATATTAAAGATGCTACTCAAATGCATAAATATCTTTCAGGAAATAAAGAAGCAATAAAAAGTGAAAATTTATTAAGAGCAGATGTTAATCAAGATGGAATAATAGACCAATGTGATGGTGTAACAATACAAAGGTATATATCAAGATGTAAAGGGTATGAGTTACCTATGAAAGTTGTAAAAAATTTAGAATTAAAAGTTTCAAATTTAGAAAGCAATACTATAATTTCTGGATTTAGTAATCAAGGTTTGACGGTCGATGAATTGCTTGAAGAATTTAATATGGATAACAAAAATATATATGATAGTAACGAACAAAAATTAACAGGAAATACAAGAGCAGGAACAGGAACAAAAATAAAAATAGATGAAAACTATGAACAAAAAAATGAAGCAGAAAATGGAACGATTGCAGAATATAATGTAGTACTATATGGAGATGTAACAGGTGATGGAAAAATAAATGCAGTAGATGCATTAGCTTTAATTAAAGATATTAACAATAAAATACCATTATCAAACGAAATATATAGAGAAGCAGGAAGAATTATAAGTGATAGTTCAAAAAAGCCAAGTGCAGTAGATGCTCTTGCTATTATAAAAAGTGCAAATGGTAAATATGAGATAAATCAAGTTAAATAATTTCTAATATAAAAAAGAGATATTATTATTAAATAATGATAATATCTCTTTTTTATAGCAGAAAATTATAAAAATACTTGAAAAAACATAAATGTTAAGGTAAAATAAAAACATAATAAAAAATGATAGTAAAAATAATAGTATCAAAATATAAAAATAAATTAAAAGGCAAAATCTAGAAAGAGAGGTGAAACCATGATAAAAGCTTATGCAAAATCAGATATAGGAAAAGTAAGAGAAATAAATCAAGATTCTTATTATATATCTGATTCATTGGATGAAGTACAATTATATATGCTTGCTGATGGTATGGGTGGATGCCAAGGAGGAGAAATAGCAAGCAAATTAGCTATACAATCTGCTAAAAATTATATCGAAAATAACTTTAAAGAAATTGAAAAAGATAGAGAAAGTATTATTCAATTAGTAGGCAGTAGCATGGAATATGCTAATATGATAGTGTATGAAAAGTCAAAAGAAAATAAAGAATTAGAAGGAATGGGTACTACATTAGAGATTTGTTTAATATATAATAATAAAGTGTTTATAGGACATGTAGGAGACAGTAGAATTTACAGAATTAGAAAAGAATTTATGAGAAAACTAACACAAGACCACAGTTATGTGCAAAAATTAGTAAAAGATGGAACCATAACAGCAGAAGAAGCGGTACATCATCCACAAAAAAATATGCTAATGAAAGCATTAGGATGTAATGCTTTTGTAGAACCAGATGTCATGGTAAAAGGTTTTTTAAAAGAAGATATTTTAATAATAAATTCAGATGGTTTAACTAATTTAGTACCACAAGAAGAAATATTTAAACAAGCAAAAAAAGATATAGAACAAGCGCCAAAAGAACTTGTAAAAATAGCAAACGAAAACGGTGGATATGATAATATAACAGTAATTATAGTAAAAAATATATAACAATCTACATATTAACGATATTTAAGGAGAGATAAATATGAATTTAGAAGGGAAGCTATTAGGAAATCGATATGAAATTATCGAGAAAATTGGAAATGGAGGAATGGCTACTGTATATAAAGCAACAGATAAAGTTTTAAAAAGAAATGTTGCAGTAAAAATATTAAGAGATGAATTTACAACAGATGATGAATTTATAAAAAGATTTGAAGTAGAAGCTCAATCAGCAGCAAGATTAACACATCCTAATATTGTGTCAATTTATGATGTTGGAGTAGATGGAAACCTTTATTACATAGTAATGGAATTGATACAAGGTAAAACTTTAAAAGAAATTATTGTAAAAGAAAAAGGTCCACTTCCTTGGAAATGGTCAATTAATGTATCAATTCAAATTGCATCAGCTTTAGAAATGGCACATAGAAATAATATAATTCATAGAGATATAAAACCACATAATATTATTATAACAGAAGATGGAGTTGCAAAAGTAACAGATTTTGGGATTGCAAAAGCAGTGTCAAATTCTACAATTACAGCATTTGGGACAACAATAGGATCTGTGCATTATTTTTCACCTGAACATGCAAGGGGTGGTTTTACAGATGCAAAGTCAGATTTATATTCATTAGGAGTTGTAATGTATGAAATGGTAACAGGAAGAGTTCCTTTTGATGCAGATACACCAGTGTCAGTTGCTTTAAAACATATGCAAGAAGAACCGGTAGAACCAATTGAATTAAATCCGAATTTGCCAATAGCTGTTAATAAAATTATTATGAGAGCATTACAAAAAGATACTACACTAAGATATCAAACAGCTTCAGAAATGTTAGTTGATTTGAAAAAATCTTTAAAAGATCCAGAAGGAGATTTTGTTGAAGAATTAGAGTATGACCCTACTGCAAGAACTCAAGTTATTGATACAAATGCGTATAGAGATAATAAACAAACTAAAAATTCAAGTGGTAAAAAAGACGGAAAATTTAAAACTTTTGTAAAGACACATAAAGGATTAAGCATATTTATAGGGTTATTATTATTGTTTGTTTTAAGTTTAGGAGGAACAATGTTAGTATTAAATCTAACTAATCCACCAGAGGTTGCAATGCCAAATGTAGTTGGTTTATCTAAGGAAGAAGCACAAAAAGAAATTGAAAATGTAAAACTGAAATTTGAAATAGAAAAAGAAGAATATAATAAAGATGTGCCAGAAGGATTTATTATCTCACAAGATCCAACTTATATGGAAAAGTTTAATAAAGTAAAACAGGGAAGTACAGTTAAAGTAGTTGTTAGTAAAGGAGAAGAAAAGACTACAGTTCCAAAAGTAGTGGGAATGGAAAAAGATAAAGCAGTAAAAGCATTAGAAGATGCTAAATTAAAAGTAGAAATAGTTGAAGAATCAAGCAAAAAAGTTCAAGAAGGATATGTAATATCTCAAGAAACAAGTCCAGATACAGAGGCTTTTGCAGGAGATACAATAAAAATACATGTAAGTACAGGTGTAGAAAAAGCTACAGTTCCAGATGTTATAGGAAAATCTCAAGCAGATGCTAAGAAAACATTGGAAGCTCAAGGATTTGTAGTAGCTGTAACAACATCTGAAGATAGTTCAAAGGAAAATGGAATAGTATTAAAACAAAGTTTAGATTCAGGAAAAACTGTAGAAAAAGGAAGTACTGTTACTATAACAGTAAATAGTTATGAGGCTTCAAAAACTATGTCAGTAAATATAAATGTAAAAGCAATAACAGGAGGATATAGTGAAGAAACTTCTAATTCAAATACAACAGAAAATAAGACAGTTAAAACTGTAAGTATTACATTAAAATCAGGAAATAATACTTTATATTCAGATTCAGGAGTAGATAAGAATACAACAAGTAAATCTACAACAATAAGTGGAAAAGGTTCAATGGATTTAACATTGACTATTACAGATTCTAATGGAGGAAGTTGGACTAGAACAAAATCAGTAAACTTTAGTACTGATTCATCAGTAAATTTTAATTAATGAGATTTAAAAGTTGAAGATAATAAGTTTAGTTCTTCAACTTTTAATTGATTAATATAACAATTATAAAGCTTATTTAATGGAGGAATAATGCAAGGATTAATAGTAGAAAATATATCAAATATGTATAAAGTAAAGGCAGAAGATAAAATTTATGAATCAACAGCAAGAGGAAAGTTTAAAAAGGAAGATATAACTCCAGTTGTTGGAGATATGGTAGAATTAGAAATAATAGATGAAACAAACAGGAAAGCTGTTATTAAAGAAATAAAAAATAGAACTGTATATATAAAAAGACCAAAGCTGGCTAATATAACTCAAATTATCTTTGTTATTTCTAGTAAAGATCCTAAACCTGATTTATTAATGTTAGATAAACAATTAGCATTTTCAGAATTTTTAGGCATTAATGCTATAATCGTTTTAAATAAAATAGATTTAGATGATGAAAAACAATTTGAGAAAATAGAAAAAATATACAAAAAAATTGGATACAAAGTAATTGAAACAGAAGCAAAGAAACAAAAAGGAATAGAAAAATTACAAGAACAGTTAAAAAATAATATAAGTGCTTTTTCCGGAAATTCTGGAGTAGGGAAGTCTACATTAATAAATGGGATTTTTAAAAGAGATATTACACAAGAAGGAGAGATTAGTAAAAGAAATAGAAGAGGAAAAAATACAACAACAGCAATTAAATTATATGAAATAAATGAAAATACATATATAGCAGATACGCCAGGATTTTCAACATTTGATATATCAGAGATACCAAGTCAAGAGTTAGAAAATTATTTTGTAGAGTTTGAAAGAGAAAAAGAAAAATGTGAATTTATAGGTTGTACACATATTAAAGAAAAAAATTGTGGAGTAAAACAGGCTATAGAAGAGGGAAAAATATCTAAAGAGAGGTATAATAGATTTTGCAAAATTTATGAAGAATTAAAACAAAAGGAGGAACGAAAGAAATGGTAGAAATATCAACATCAATTCTTTCTGTAAAAAAAGGGGAAGAATCATCTACTTTTTTTGAATTAGAGGCAGGAAAAACAGACTATTTTCATATTGACGTTATGGATGGAAAGTTTGTAGAAAAGAATACGTATAAAAAGATGCTAGAATATGCATCATATATTAAAAGAATTTCAAATTTGCCATTAGATGTACATTTAATGGTTGAAAATGTAAAAGAGGCAATTAATGACTTTTTATCAGTAGAACCTAATATTATAACATTTCACTTAGAAGCTTGTAAAAGTAAGAAGGAAGTGTTTGAAATAATAAAATATATAAAAGAAAATAATTGTAAAGTAGGAATTTCTATAAAGCCAGATACAAAGATAGAAGAAATCTATGAATTTTTGCCATATATTCATATGTGCCTTGTTATGACTGTAGAGCCAGGAAAAGGAGGACAGACTTTGATTAAGGACACATTAAAAAAAATAGAAGAGTTAAAAAGATATATAGAAAATAATAATATAGAAATTGATATAGAAGCAGATGGAGGAATTAATCTAGCAACTGCTCCAGATGTAAAAAAAGCAGGAGCTAATATATTAGTTTCTGGAACAGCAATATTAATGGCAAATGATTTTAAAGTTATTATTGATGAATTAAAAAAGTAATAAAAAAGAAGCTAAATATTAAAAGGTTTATTTAATATTTAGCTTCTTTAGTATTTGTTAATATTTTTTATTTTTCAATTTTATCTGTTTTCTTTGTTTTCTTTGTTTTATTTGTTTTATTTGTTTTTTCTCTAACTGGAATAATATTTGTTGCAATAATTCCTAAACCAATTAAAGAAGTAATTATATTTATAGCGGAACCAACGTAAGGGATTAAACCAATTGCCCATAAAACAATTGAAGATAAAATTAACATACCGAAAATTCCAATTGTTTTTTCAATTTTAAACTTTTGACATATCAAGCGATTTATTGTTATTACAAAAATACTAGAACTTATAGCTAGTAGTAGTAACAATAAAGATAAACCAAGTAAAGCTATTTTAGAAGTAATTCCTAAAATAAGTAAAATAACAAATGCTACTGCAATTACTATTGGAGTTAGCAAACCATAACCTATTACAGATAATAATTTCTTTGAAATTATGTTAGTAGTATTAGATAAAAATTTAGGTGTAATCCATAAACATAATAACCAAATAATAATAGCTGTAGAAACAAATCCTCCAAGAGATATCATATAATCTTTTATATTTAAAGAAGATTTTTCAGTAGATTTTGAATAATTTGCAGAACCTGAAACAGATCCTTCTGGTATAGAAAATTCGTTAGGAGCTGAATAGTTTAAATCTCCATTAATAATACCTTGAGAAGTAACTTGTTGTTCTTCAGAATTTTGTTCAGATGGTTGTGCAAAATTAATTTGGTTAGCTCCTACAAAAGCATTTCTTCCGATAGTTCCGTTAATATTAAGTATATTTGTTCCTACATGTATATCTCTGTAAACATATCCATTAATAGAAACTGTTTGTGCAGTTGTATATAAATCATATACAACACCTGAAATATTTACATTTTGAGCACATGTAAATAAATTACTGAAAATATAACCTTGTTCTCCGACGTTAACAGTTCCAGCTAAAATAAATGCATCTCCACCAATTTGTGAATTAATAGTAACGCTATTAGCAAAAACGAAAAGGTTTCCATCAATAATGTCATTAACGACAACGTCGTTACCAGTTAAATAGACATCTCCTTTTTTGAAATTATTTTCATAAGATGCTATTGCACTAGTTTCTCCAGAACTAGAGGTAGTTTCTAAATCCTGCTCGTTAGAAGTAACTGTAGCAGAATCTTCTGAAATTGCAGATGCATTTTCAGTCTCATTTTCGGCTCTTACAGTAGATAATGTAAGAGTTGAAATCATTACAAATAATAAAGCAATGATTTTAAATTTTCTTTTTAACATTAAAATCCCTCCTAAAAAATTTATATAATTTAATATATGTAAAAAATATATATCTTTATTAAGATTTTGTCAAGAGAATAATGAAACAGTGAAACAGGGGGGACAGGTCTTAAATGTCTCATATATCCGGCCAGATATATGAGACATTTAAGACCTGTCCCCCCCTGTTTCATTTAAAGTTTAGAGTTTTCTAAATAATGTTTGCAGAATTTATTTATACAGCATGTTTGACATTTAGGACTTCTTGATACACAAGTATTTCTACCATGCCACACTAGTAAGTGATTAATATCTTTTAGTGATTCTTTTGGAAATATTCTAATTAAATCTTGTTCTATCTTTTCAGGTTCTTTTTGAGTAGATAATCCTACTAAATTAGAAATTCTTTTTGCATGAGTATCAACAGCGATTCCTTCTGCAATTCCAAAAACTTCTAGTAAAATAACATTAGCACTTTTTCTTCCAATTCCAGATAGTGAAATTAATTCCTCCATAGTGTGAGGAACTTCACCATTAAATTTTTCTAAAATTTGGTTTGCACATAATTTAATATTTCTTGCTTTATTTTTATAAAAACCACAAGGATGTATTATATTTTCTAGTTCGTTAATATCAATATTTGCATAATCTTGAATTGATTTGCATTTAGAAAACAAGGTTGGGGTTGTTTTGTTTACTCTTTCATCTGTACATTGAGCTGATAGCATAACTGCCACAACTAATTCAAAAGGAGTAGAAAAATCTAAACTACAAGTAGCATCAGGATAAGCTTTTTTTAATGAATTTATAATTTGAATTATTTCAGAATTTTTCAATTTAGTCACCTCTAAATATTATTTTATAAAATAATTATATTTTCGTCAATATTTTACTCTTTTTTGAAATTTGAAAAGTATTAAAGTTAAAATCTGAAAACTAAGTGAGAGTAAAGAGATAAAGTTAATTATACATAAAAAGGAACAAATAAATAAAAAAGATAATATAATATACAAAAACGATGGAGGTAATAGAAAAATGAAACATATATTAAGAAAAACTTTAGCAGTATGTCTAATTGGATTAGGTCTAGGAATATTACTTGTTTTATTACTTCCTTTAACAGGATGGTTATTCATTATTGGGGTTACCATTGTTTGCGTTGGGTTTATGTGGCTTGCATGTTAATAAAAAGGAGGGAGATACATATGACAGTAGTTGTAAAAAAAGTACCTAAGTTTTTAAGGGGATTTGTTAAATTGATATTTGGAATTAAAGATTAAAACAAAAAAAGAGCTTACGCTCTTTTTACTTTTCCATCTCTTAAACATTTAGCACATACAGAAATTCTTTTTACTTCACCATCAACTTCAGCTTTAACACTTCTTAAATTTGGTTTCCAAGTACGTGGTGATCTTTTACTTATATGAGAACGAGTAATGCTAAGTTTATTTCCATGACTAGCTGTTTTTTCACAAATTGCACATTTTGCCATATCTAAATTGCACCTCCTAAATTTCTTAATAAACTGACTATTGATAAGTTTAACACAAAAAGAAAAAAAAAACAAGTATTTTTTTAAAATTATAAAAAATTCCTTGCAAAATAGGAAAAATGTGGTATAATAAGTAAGCTAATAAAAACGAAAGGGTTGAAAAAAATGAATTGTAAAGTAGAAAAAACAAAAAATGCAAATGAAATTAAACTAGAAATAACAGTTGAATCAACAAGATTTGATGAAGCAATTAAAAAAGTATATTTTAAAAGTGCAAAATATTTTAATATACCAGGTTTTAGAAAAGGAAAAGCACCAATGCAAATAGTAGAAAAATACTATGGAAAAGAAATTTTCTATGAAGATGCTTTTAATGAAGTAGCACAAGAAGCTTTAGAAGAAGCTATTAAAGAAAATAAACTAGAAGTAGTAAGTAGACCTGATATTGAAGTAACACAAATAGAAAAAGGAAAAGATTTAATATTTACAGCTGTAATGCAAACAAAACCAGAAGCTAACCTTGGAAAATATAAAGGTATAGAAATTAAAAAAATTGAGTATAATGTATCAGACAAAGACATAGAGCATGAATTAGGACATATGCAAGAACATAATGCAAGATTAATTTCAATTGAAGATAGACCAGTAGAAACTGGAGATATAGCAACAATCGATTTCGAAGGATTTGTTGATGGAAAAGCTTTTGAAGGTGGAAAAGCCGAAGGACATGAATTAGAAATAGGAAGCAATACATTTATTCCAGGATTTGAAGATCAAGTAATAGGAATGAACATTGATGAAGAAAAAGAAATTAAAGTAAAATTCCCAGATGAATATTTTTCAAAAGACCTAGCTGGAAAAGAAGCTATGTTCAAAGTAAAAGTTCATGAAATAAAGAAAAAAGAATTGCCAGAATTAGATGATGAATTTGCAAAAGATGTAAGCGAATTTGACACACTAAAAGAATTAAAAGCAGATATAAAATCAAAACAAGAAAAACAAAATGAAGAAAAAGCAAAATATGAAACACAAGACGCTGTAATAAAAGAATTGTGTAAAGATGTAAAAGTAGATATTCCATCAGGAATGATTGAAATGGAAATTGACAATATGATAAAAGATATAGAACAACGTTTATCATACCAAGGATTAAAATTAGAACAATATCTTCAAATGATGGGTAAAACTATGGAAGATATAAGAAAAGAATATGAACCTCAAGCAATTGAAGGAATAAAATCAAGATTAGCATTAGAAGCAGTTATTAAAGCAGAAAAAATAGAAGCAACAGACAAAGAAATTGAAGAAAAAATAAAAGAAATGGCTAAGAATTATGGAAAAGAAAATGATAAAGAATTCCTAAACAATGAAAATGTAAAAAAATATATAAAACAAGGAATTGAATCAGAAAAAGCAATAGATTTCTTAGTGAAAAATGCAAAAATAAAATAATGAAAAATAAAAAGCTGGGGGATAAAAATTAACTCTAGCTTTTTGTCATAAAGGAGGAAAAAGTATGTTAGAAAAAAATAGTTTAGTACCATATGTTGTTGAACAAACAAGTAAAGGAGAAAGGTCTTATGATATTTTCTCAAGATTATTGAAAGACAGAATTATATTTTTAGGAGAAGATGTAAATCCAACTACATCTAGTTTAGTTATAGCACAATTATTATTCTTAGAATCAGAAGATCCTGATAAAGAAATTAGCTTATATATTAATTCTCCAGGGGGATCAATTACAGATGGAATGGGAATTATTGACACAATGAATTATATTACTTGTCCAGTTTCAACTATATGTATAGGAATGGCAGCAAGTATGGGATCAGCATTATTATGTGCAGGAGAAAAAGGAAAAAGATTTGCAACACCAAATGCAGAAATATTAATTCATCAACCACTAATCGGAGGTGGCGGACTTTCTGGTCAAGCTACAGAGATTAAAATTCATGCAGATCATTTAGTACGTACAAGAGAAAAATTAAATAAATTTTTAAGTGACAGAACAGGTCAATCAATTGAAACAATTGAAAGAGACACAGAAAGAGATCATTACATGACAGCACAAGAAGCTTTAGAATATGGATTAATAGATGGAATAATGGACAAAAGAAAATAAAAAGGAGAGAAAAGATTTATGGCAAAAAATGATACCCCAAAAAGTATAAGATGTTCATTTTGTGGAAAAGCACAAGAAAATGTAAGAAAAATAGTAGCAGGACCAGGTGTATATATTTGTGATGAATGTGTGGAGCTTTGTACTAGCATAATAGAGGCAGAATTATATGACGATGAAAAAGCAGGATATACATTAAATGAATTAAATGATATTCCAAGTCCAAAAGAAATAAAAAAAGTATTAGATGACTATGTAATAGGGCAAGATGATGCTAAAAGAACTTTATCTGTAGCGGTATATAATCATTATAAAAGAATTGCACATGAAGAAGTTGCTAAACAAGATGAAGTCGAAATCCAAAAAAGTAACATACTACTTTTAGGTCCAACAGGTTGTGGAAAAACATTATTAGCAAGAACACTAGCAAAAATTTTAAATGTTCCATTTGCAATTGCTGATGCTACGACATTAACAGAAGCAGGATATGTAGGAGAAGATGTTGAAAATATCTTACTAAAATTAATTCAAGCGGCAGATGGAGATATTGAAAAAGCTGAAAAAGGTATTATTTACATTGATGAAATAGATAAAATAACAAGAAAATCTGAAAATCCTTCTATTACTAGAGATGTTAGTGGCGAAGGAGTACAACAAGCATTATTAAAAATTATAGAAGGAACAGTTGCTTCTGTACCACCACAAGGAGGAAGAAAACATCCAAACCAAGAATTAATACAAATAAATACTGAAAATATATTAATAATATGTGGAGGAGCATTTGAAGGCTTAGAAAATATTATAAGAGACAGAACAGGAGAAAAAGCAATTGGATTTGGAAAGCAAGTAAAAAGTCAAAAAGATGTAAATCAATATGAAATATTTAAAGAGCTATTACCTCAAGATTTATTAAAATTCGGATTGATTCCAGAGTTTATAGGAAGGCTTCCTATAATAGCTACTTTAAAAGACTTAGACAAAGAAGCATTAATTAAAATTTTAGTAGAACCTAAAAATTCACTAGTAAAACAATATCAAAAACTATTTGAAATTGATGGCGTAGAATTAGTCTTTGAACAAGAAGCATTAGAAGCAATAGTAGATAAAGCAATAGAAAGAAAAACAGGAGCTAGAGGACTTCGTTCAATCATTGAAGAAATTATGAGGGATATTATGTTTGAAATTCCATCTAACCCTAATATAGAAAAATGTATTATTACAAAAGCAACTGTATCAGATAATGCAGAACCTGAAATAGTAATAAATGAAAATAAAGAAAGATTAAAACCAGTTGCGAAGAAAAAAAGGCAAATGCCAAAAACTAGTGAAAAAGAAACAGCTTAAATTGAATCTAAAATAAAAAATAAAGATAGCATAATTTAATAATTAAACAAAAAACTTTCAAATTAAAAATATTTGAAAGTTTTTTTGTTATAAAGACATCCTTGGTTTTCATATGTTTTATAAGGGGTTACAAGGGACAAGGGGGACAGGTCAAAACTGTCTCATTTTTTTTGATTTTGTAGAAAGGAGAATATAAAATATGAGAGAAAGAAAATATGCTAGAAATAAAGCAGTTGAATATGCTGGAAAATGGGCATATTCTAGAAATCCAAAGTATTATAATTTTGATTTAATAGGAGGAGACTGTACTAGTTTTGTTTCTCAGTGTATATTTGCAGGAAGCAATATAATGAATTATACAAAAGATATAGGATGGTATTATATAAATGGAAATAATAAATCTCCATCATGGACAGGAGTAGAGTTTTTACATAAATTTTTAGTAAATAATAGAGGAATTGGTCCATATGGAAAAGAAATAAATCAAAGTGATGTAAAATTAGGTGATGTTGCACAATTATCTTTTGATGGACAAAAATTTGTGCACACATTGATAATCATAAATGTAGACAATAAAAGCTTAGAAGGAATTAAAATTGCTTCTCATACATTTGATAATTATGGTAAGTCAATTGCAGAGTATACATTTCAAAAGGTTAGATTTATTCAAATTGAAGGTGTAAGGGAGTAACTAAGGGTTTGCAATTTGCATATTAAAAAATAATTTAAATAAAATCTTGAAAGCAAAAATAGGATATGATAGAATAAAAATCGGTAAAAGAGAGGATGCTAAAATGGGGGAATGCAAATGAAAAAAATGTTAGTCATAATAGTAATTTTAGCAATGATATTAGTAAGCATGATAATTTATAAAAATATAGCAATTAATAAAAATAAAAGTGTAAATGTACAGGAAGTAGAACAAATAGAAGAATATATTTCAAAAATATATATGTGGAAAGAAATAACCAAAGAAGCTTTACCTACATTTGAAAACATAAATAATGCTAATGAATTATGGGTCTGGGAAGTAATAAAGAAAAATTTGGAGACATATGAAACAACATATGAAGAAATTCAACAAAAAGGAAAAGAATTATTTGGAGAAAAATTTGAAAGACAAATTCCGAAAGAAGGAAATGATAGCTTTTATTATGACAAAGAAAGCAATAAATATTTAGCAACAGAAATTGTTTTGGATGAAGAAGAGGATAGTTTTTTATTAAAAGATATAGAGAAAGAGGGAGAAAAATATAAAGTAAAAATTATAGAATATATAGAAGATTATTCAGAAGAAAATAAAGTAATAATAAGAAACTTAAAGGAAGAAGAAATAGGAAGGGTAAGCACAACTGATAGTGAAACAAAAATAAAAGAAATAGTAAAAAACAATAAAGAAAGATTTAGTCAGAAAAATATAGAGATAAAAAAAGAAAAAGATAATTTAGTAATAGAGAAAGTAAATAAGGAGTAAAAATGTTAGAAAAATTAGACAAATGCAATATATGTCCACATCAATGTAAAGTTAATAGGAACCAAGGAAAGATAGGTCGTTGTAAAGCAACTGAAAAAATTAAAATAGCACTTTATTCAACACATAATTTTGAAGAACCATGTATTAGTGGAGAAAAAGGTTCTGGAACAATATTTTTTTCAAATTGCAATTTAAATTGTGTTTTTTGTCAAAATTATGAAATTAGTCAATTAGGAAAAGGAAAGGATATTTCTATAGAAGAATTGGCTAATATATTTTTAAAACAACAGGAAAAAAATGTCGAAAATATTAATTTAGTGACACCAATAAGCTATATTCCACAGATTATAGAAGCAATAAAGATTGCGAAAAGTAATGGATTCAAATTACCAATTATATACAATACAAATACTTATGAAAAAGTAGAAACTCTAAAAATGTTGGAAGGATATATAGATATTTATTTACCAGATTTAAAATATGCAGAAAATGATGTGGCCAAAGAATATTCAAAAATAGATAATTATTTTGAAATAGCAACAAAAGCAATCCAAGAGATGATTAGACAGGTAGGAATTCCAAAATTAAATGAAAAAGGCGTAATGCAAAAAGGAGTAATGATAAGACATTTAGTATTGCCAAGTTATATTGAAAACAGTAAAAAGGTATTAAAATGGATTAAAGACAATCTAGATGATAAAATATATGTTAGTATTATGGCACAATATTTTCCGACATACAAAGCAAAAGAATATGAAAAAATAAATAGAAAGTTGACAAAAGAAGAATGGAAGAAAATAGAAAATTATATAGAAAAGCTTGAAATAGAAAATGGATATATGCAGGAACTTGGAGAACATGAAGAAGAATATGTGCCTAAATGGGATATATAAATTAATTATTTTAGTTTGAAAAGTAAATTTTATTATGATATAATTCAAAAAAAGTAAGGAGTATAAAAATGAAAATAAAAGTAATTGCCTCAACAAAAGTAGGATATAAAATGCCAAAAGAAGAAGCTATAGATTTTTCAGGTAAAGAAGCTGGAATTTGCTATTTACCAGATGATTTGGAAAAATTATTTGGAGAAGATAAAGAAAAAACATTAAAAAGAGCACAAAGAACATTGAAATCTGGTCATCATAGTGTATTTGGACATCCAACATATAATTTGACATTAGAAGGAATTCCAAAAATACTAGCTATGATATTAAATAATGAAAAAGTATACAATACTTCTGAAAAATCAGCAAGATATACTAAAATGAACCCATCAAAAGAAGAAAAGGAATTATACGAAAAATGGATTAATATTTATAAAGAAAAGATATCAGTAGAATATCCAAAAATAGATGAAAAAAGGGTAGAAAAATTAGCACAAGAAAATGCAAGATATTTAATTAGCATATTTACGCCAGCAACAATAATGGGGTATACAGTGAATTTTTGTCAATTAAATTATATTGTTCATTGGTTTGAAGATTATATTAAAAAAGAGGAAGATAATACTTTTTCAAAAAAATTAAAACCTGTACTACAAGAATTTATAGAACAGGTGAAGGATTTGACTGTTGAAGAATTAAATTCAGATGTAAAAAAGCGTACGATATCACTATTTGCTAAAAGAAAAGAAAGAAAAGAAGAGTTTGGAGAAAATTATTGTACAACATATTTAGCAAGTTTTGCACAATTAGCACAAGCACAAAGACATAGAACACTTAGTTATGAGATGTCATTGTTAGAAAATGCAAAATACTATGTGCCACCAATTATAAGAGGAACAGAATTAGAAAAAGAATGGCTAAAAGATATATCTTCATTAGAAGATTACTATCCACAGGGAATGTTAATTCAAGTAAATGAAAGAGGAACATTTGAAAATTTTATATTAAAATGTGAAGAACGTTTATGTGGAGCAGCTCAACTTGAAATTATGGATCAAACTAAAATTATAATGCAAAAATATTTAGAAAAAACAAAAGAAAGTGCTCCTGAAATTTATAATGAATTGTTACCATATTCAAAAGGAGCAAGATGCACATTTCCAGGGTGGAAATGCACAGCACCATGTGTGTTTGGAGCAAAAGATGCAATGAAAAGAAAAATATAGAAATTAAAGGAGAAAAAAGATGTTAAGTATAATAGTAGCAAAAGCAAAAAATAATATAATAGGAAAAGATAATAAAATGATATGGCATTTACCAGAGGATTTAAAGCATTTTAAAGAGTTAACAACTGGACATGCAATTATAATGGGAAGAAAAACTTTTGAGTCATTAGGCAAAGTATTACCAGATAGAAAGCACATTGTTTTTACTCAAAATCCAGATTTTAAAGTAAATGATAATAATGTAGAAATTGTTCATTCTTTGTTACAAATTCAAGATTTAATTGAAGGAGAAGAAGAGGCTTTCATAATTGGAGGAGCTATGATTTATAATTTTCTAATGCCATATGTAAAGAAAATGTATGTAACAGAAATTAAAGAAGAGTTTGAGGGAGATGCATTTTTTCCTAAAATTAGTGAAAATACATGGAAAGAGACAAGCAGAGAAAAAGGAATAAAAGATGAAGAAAATCCTTTAGATTATGAATTTGTTACTTATGAGAGAATTTAATAATATAATAAATATTTTATAAGCTTTTGGTTAAACTAAAAATGTTAAAAAGGAGATTAATATGTTTAAACCAAAAGCTATTTATTTTGAAAATAAAATTTTAGAATATCCATTAGGAAAAGAATTAATGGAAAAATATAAAGAAATTCCAAAAATAGAAATTGAAAATCACAATAATATAGAAGAAATGAGGAAAAAGGAAAATAAAGAATTTCCAAATATGAAAAGAAATCTAATTATTGGTATTAGGAAAACACATAAATTCGTAGAAAATCACAAAACATCAGATTATTTGGTGCCATATACTTCTTCTGGTTGTACAGCTTCATGTATGTATTGCTATTTAGTGTGTAATTATAATAAATGTGCTTATTTAAGACTATTTGTTAATAGAGAACAAATGTTAGAAGAAATAATTAAAACATCAGAAAAAGCAGATAGAGATTTGACTTTTGAAATTGGTAGTAATAGTGATTTAGTATTAGAAAATACAATTACAGGAAATTTGCCATGGACTATTGAAAATTTTAAAAATGCTTCTAAAGGATATCTAACATTTCCTACAAAATTTGATATGATAGATGATTTGCTAACATTGGATCATCAAGGAAGAGTAATTATTAGAATGAGTGTTAATCCAGAAGAAATAATTAATAAAGTTGAATTTGGTACTTCTAGATTAAAAGGAAGAATTGAAGCAATTAATAAACTAAAAGAAGCGGGATATAAAATAGGAATATTAATTGCACCAGTTATTTTAGTAGATAATTGGAAACAATTATACTCAGAATTAATTAAAAGATTAAATGAAGAATTATCAGAAAAAGTAAAAAGTGATGTGTTTTTTGAAATTATTTTTATGACATATAGTTATGTTCATACAAAGATAAATGAAGAAGCTTTTCCAAATGCAATAAATCTATACAATGAAAAAATTATGACAGGACGAGGAAGAGGAAAGTATAGGTATAAAAATGATATAAGAAAAGAAGGCGAAAATTTTTTAAGAGAACAAATGAATAAGTATTTTTCAAATAATGCAATTGAGTATATAGTATAAAAAATACAATATGCATTAAAAAGCATTTTGTGTAAAACCAGCAAAAACATATCCATATCAAACACATAATTCAATGCTGGTCTCCAAACATTTTATTATTAAGTGTTTGGAGTTTTTTTATATTAAAAAATAAAAATGAAAAATATAAGATTAGTATAAATTATATGGCTTTTCAATTTGTTTAATGTATGATATAATATACACATAAAATAAAAAAAGGAAGAGATTTAGATGTCATATATAGAATTTAAAAATGTTTGTAAAGAATACAAAATGGGAGAAATAATTATAAAAGCACTAGATAATACAAATTTTGAAATAGAAAAAGGAGAATTAGTAGTAATAGTAGGACCATCAGGAGCTGGAAAAACAACTACTCTTAATATATTAGGAGGAATGGATAATGCTACATCTGGAAAAGTAATAGTTGATGGAAAAGATATTACTAATTTAAATAATAAAAAATTAATTCAATATAGAAGAGAAGATATAGGATTTGTATTTCAATTTTATAATTTAGTACAAAACTTAACAGCAAAAGAAAATGTCGAATTAGCGACGCAGATTTGTAAGGATTCATTAAATCCTGATGAAGTAATAGAAAAAGTAGGATTGAAGAATAGAAAGAACAATTTTCCATCTCAGTTATCTGGAGGAGAACAACAAAGAGTAGCAATAGCTAGAGCAATTGCGAAAAATCCTAAGTTATTATTATGTGACGAACCAACAGGAGCATTAGACTACAAAACTGGAAAGCAAATTTTACAATTATTACAAGATACAGCTAAGAAAGAAAATATGACAGTTTTAATAATTACTCATAATGGTGCCATAGCACCAATGGCAGATAAAGTAATTCATTTTAAAAATGGAACAGCAGAAAAAATAGAAATAAATAAAAATCCAATATCAGTTGAACAAATAGAGTGGTGAGACAAGAGGGACAGGTCTTTTTTGTCTCATAATTGAGCAGGAAAATGAAAAAATAATAAGAAACAATAAATAATGAGACAAAAAAGACCTGTCCCTCTTGTCTCATGAGAGGAGAAAAAATGAAGAGTGCTTTATTAAAAGATAGTATAAAAGAAATAAAAAATACATATAAGCGATTTTTGTCTATATTAGTAATGGCTTTTTTAGGTGTTGGTTTTTTTGCTGGGATGAGAGCAGCTTCACCAGATATGGTAGATACTATTGATCAGTATTATAAAGAAAGTCAGGTATATGACATTAAAATATTATCTACTTTAGGATTAACAAATGATGATATAGATGCTATTTCTGAAATAGATGAAATAGAAAACACAGTGGGAACATATGAAACTGAAGGTAAAATAGAAATTGATAATAAAGAAATTATTACTAAAATTATGAGCGTAGAAAAATTGAATAAACCAATTTTATTGCAAGGAAATCTTCCTAAGACACAGAACGAGTGTGTTGTAGAAGATAGTTTTTTGACCGCTAACCATAAATCTATTGGAGATACTATTGAAGTTGAAGCAGAGAAAACAAAAAATGACGAAGGAGAAGAGGTTGAATATTTAAATAAAAATATTTTAAAAATTGTAGGAACGGTAAAAAGTCCTTTATATATTTCAAGAGATAGAGGAACTAGTAGTTTAGGTTCTGGAAAAATTGATTATTATATTTATGTACCTAAAGAAAATATTAAAGCAAATGAAATTTATACTAATATATACATAAAATTAAAAAATAGTGAGAATTATACAACTTCTAGTGAAAAATATGAAGAATATATTGCAGAAGTGAAAGAAAAAATAGAGGCTATTAAAGAAGAAAGAGAAAAAGCAAGACATGATAAATTGGTAGATATTGCGACAAGAAAAGTAAAAGAAGCAGAAGAAAAATTAAATGAGAATAAGCAAAATGCACAACAACAAATAGAAGAAGCTAAGCAAGAAATAGAAAATGGAAAGAATAAAATTGAAAAAGCAGAGGTTAAGTTGAATAGTAGTAAAAAAGAGGCTGATACAAAATTTAAAAGTGCTTATAATCAAATACAGATGGCTAAAAAATCTATATTTCAGAATGAAACTCAACTAAACCAAAAAGAACAAGAAGCAGGTCAACAAATAACTGAATTAGAAATAAAAAAACAAGAATTACAAACACAATTTGATACTATTGAAAATAACTTGACACAACTTGAAACACAATATAATCAAATTAAAGATAATCCGAATATTTCAGAAGAACAGAAACAAATGTTGGAAAACAAAATACAAATGTTAAAACAATCGAAACAAACAATAAAAGAAGGAATTGAACAAATTAATAATGGAATAACAACAGGTAAACAAGAAATAGAAAATGCAAAGACACAATTACAAAATGCAAAAAATGAGTTAACAAAAAAAGAAAAACAATATGAAGCAACGAAAACTGCTACTTATAGTAGTTTAGAAAATGCAAAAATAGAGATTGAAAAATCAAAAACAGAGTTAGAAAAAGGAGAAAAAGAGCTAGAAGAAAAACAAGAAGAATTTAAAGATAAAATAGCAGATGCAGAGTCAAAATTAATTGATAGTAGAGAAAAAATTGCCAATATAGAAAATCCAACATGGTATGTTTTAGATCGATATAGTAATACAGGTTATAATAGCTTTATACAAGACACTGAAAGTATTGAAAATATATCAAAAGTATTTCCAATTGTATTTTTTATGGTAGCATTGCTAATTTCACTAACTTCTATGACAAGGATGGTAGAGGAACAAAGAACTCAAATAGGAACACTTAAAGCACTTGGATACAATAAACTCCAGATTGCTAGTAAATATGTTATCTATGCTGGGTTAGCTTGTGTTATAGGTGGAGTACTAGGAATGAGTGTGGGATTTGTTTTATTACCCCAAATTATCTGGACGATGTATCAAATGATGTATCAAATGACAGACAACATACATATTAGTTTTAATATAATAATTGGTGGAATGGGGCTTTTATTGATTTGCGTATGCATTATGGGTGCAACTATATATGCAGTTTTAAAAGAATTAGTTCAAACACCATCTACTTTAATGAGACCAAAAGCACCTAAAATGGGAAAAAGAGTATTACTAGAGAAAATACCATTTATTTGGAAAAGATTAAGTTTTTCTCAAAAGGTAACAGTAAGAAATATTTTTCGATATAAAAAAAGATTTTTAATGACAATTATCGGAATTTTAGGATGTACAGCACTAATTGTGGTAGGTTTCGGAGTTAGAGATTCAATTCGATGTATTATGCCAAACCAATTTGAAAAGGTGTTTAACTATGACATGCAAATAGGGCTAAAAAACGGATTAGAGGATGAGCAAAAACAAAAATATATTATAAGTTTACAAGAAAAAACAGAATTAGAAAAAGTAGTGGAAACTTATATGACTTCTAATATAGCGAAAAATCAAGAAAACGAAGAAGACGTACAAATCATTGTACCAAAAGAACCAAAAGATTTGGATGAAGTAATAAATTTAACAGATGTAAAAACAGGAGAAAAGGTACAATTAGAAGAAAATGCAATATGTTTAACAGATAAGGTAGCTGAATTATTAAATGTTAAGCAAGGTGATACGATTACTTTAAAAGACAGCAAAGATAAGGAAAGGCAAGTAAAAATTTCTAATATAGTAGAAAATTACGTATATCATTATGTTTATATGTCAAGAATTACTTATGAAAATTTGTATGGAGAAAATTATAATACAAATATGTTATTTACTAAAAATAATAATTTAAGTGAAGAACAAGAAACAAATTTAGCAACTGAGATTATGAACCAAAGTGAAGTTGCAAGTATTAGCAGAAATTCTTCTATTATGAATTTATTAGATGATACAATGAAATCTTTAAATTATGTGGTAATTATCCTAATTGTATCAGCTGGATTACTTGCGTTTGTGGTATTATATAATTTATCTAATGTTAATATTAGTGAGAGAATAAGAGAACTTGCAACAATTAAAGTACTAGGATTTTATGATAAAGAAGTATATTCTTACGTGACAAGAGAAACTGTTATATTAACTGCCATTGGAATTGTATTAGGGCTAATCGGCGGATATTTTTTAAATTACTTTATTATACGGAACTTGTGAAATTAATATGTTACGATTTGCTAAAATAATACAACCAATAAGTTATGTGTATGCTACATTGATAACGATTGGATTTACGATAATTGTGAATATTGTGACTTATTTTGCTTTGAAGAAAATTGATATGATAGAAAGTTTGAAAAGTGTGGAGTAAAAAAAGTTAATGAAGAAGAAGGAGTTGCTAGTATGGCACAATTTGAGAAGCTTTTTATTCAAATAAAAGAAAAAATACTTGCAATTTATTACTAAATATAGTACAATAGGTATGTCAAAAAAACAGACCTTTTACTTAGCTTTAAGATTAGCACCTAAACTTTGAGCTCAGTTTAAGGAAAAGAAAAAATATTTAGGAGGTGTAAACACATGACAAAGGAAAGAAAACAAGAAGTAATAAACACATATAAAAGAGAAGAAAAAGATACTGGTTCACCAGAAGTTCAAATAGCTCTTTTAACAGAAAGAATCAACGAATTAACAGAACACTTAAAAGTACATAAAAAAGACAATCACTCAAGACGTGGTCTTTTAAAAATGGTTGGAAAAAGAAGAAATTTATTAAACTATTTAGCTAAAAAAGACGTTAACAGATATAGAGAAATCGTTGAAAAATTAGGATTAAGAAAATAAATTGACTGGTAAAAGCCTATGCTTATTTTAGCACGGGCTTTTATCAAGAAAAATCTTATTAAAAATGTCAAGTAAGAAATTTAGGTAAGTAGCTTGTATAATGTATTATTAATACTAATATATTATAGAGGTTACAATCTAAATAAACTTGACAGAATATAGGTGCAAAAAATATATGAGCCATAAAAATTATTTTATGGAAAAATTAATATTGAAATAAAAATAAAAATGTATCAATATTAGTAAAAAGGAGGAAAATATGTTTAGAACTTATGAAACAGAATTAGCAGGAAGAAAACTTGTAATAGAAACAGGAAAAATGGCAGGACTTGCCAATGGAAGCGTATTAGTACGTTATGGAGATACATGTGTATTAGTTAATGTAACAGCTTCAAAAGAACCAAGAGAAGGAATTGACTTTTTTCCATTATCAGTAGACTTTGAAGAAAAATTATATTCAGTAGGAAAAATACCAGGGGGGTTCTTAAAAAGAGAAGGAAAACCAAGTGATAAAGCAATTTTAACATCAAGAGCAATAGATAGACCATTAAGACCACTATTTCCAAAAGACTTTAGAAATGATGTAGTAGTTGTTGCTACAGTACTTTGTGTAGAGCAAGACAATTCACCAGAAGTTGCAGCTATGATAGGAGCTGCTTGTGCTTTAGCTATTTCAGATATTCCATTTAATGGACCAACAGCAGCTGTAAATGTAGGATTGGTAGACGGAAATGTAATTATAAATCCAACAGAAGAACAAAGAGAAAAAAGTGACTTAACATTAACTGTTGCTGGAACTTTAAATAAAATTACTATGATAGAAGCAGGAGCTAATGAAGTTCCAGATGATACAATGTTAGAAGCAATTAAAGAAGCACATAAAGAAATTAAAAAAATATGTAAATTTATTTCTGATATTCAAAAAGAAATCGGAAAACCAAAATTTGAATATAAATCTTTTGAAGTGGATCATGATGTATATGAATATATTGAGGAAAACTTTAAAGTAGAAATGAAAGAAAAAGTTCAAGAAGCAGATAAAGAAACAAGAGACAACAATATAGATGAACTAACAAATAAAATTGAAGAAGCTTATAAAGAAAAATTTGGAGAAGAATTGTATGAAGAACATAAAGGAGATTTAGGGGAAGCAATTTATAAACTAGAAAAAAAATGTGTAAGAGAAATGATTTTTGTTGAACATAAAAGAGTAGATGGAAGAGCTTTAGATGAAATAAGACCATTATCTTGTGAGGTTGGATTACTACCAAGAGTACATGGAAGTGCATTATTTACAAGAGGACAAACTCAAGTAATGTCAATAGCAACTTTAGGAATGATAAGTGAAGAACAAGTATTAGATGGAATTGATACAGAAGAATCAAAAAGATATATGCATCATTATAACTTCCCAAGTTATTCAGTAGGAGAAGCAAGACCATCTAGAGGACCAGGAAGAAGAGAAATAGGACATGGAGCTTTAGCAGAAAAAGCATTAGTACCAGTTTTACCTTCTAAAGAAGAATTTCCATATGCAATAAGAGTTGTATCAGAAGTATTATCTTCAAATGGATCTACATCACAAGCAAGTATTTGTGGTAGTACATTATCTTTAATGGATGCGGGAGTACCAATTAAGAGACCTGTTGCAGGAATTTCAACAGGATTAGTTACAAATCCAGACAATGATGAAGATTATGTAATGTTAGTAGATATACAAGGGTTGGAAGACTTTTTTGGCGATATGGACTTTAAAGTAGGTGGAACTGAAAAGGGAATTACAGCTATTCAAGTAGATATTAAATGTGACGGATTAACTTATGAAATAATAGCAGAAGCATTTGAAAGAACAAGAAAAGCAAGGAAACATATACTAGAAGATGTTATGTTGCCAGTTATTTCAGAACCAAGAAAAGAAGTTTCAGAATATGCACCAAGAATTGTAAGTACAACAATTAAAGTAGATAAAATAAAAGACGTAATTGGACCTGGAGGAAAGATGATAAATAAAATCATTGAAGAAACAGGAGTAAAAATTGATATTGAAGAAGATGGACAAGTATTTATTTATTCAACAGATAATCAAAAAGCAGAACAAGCACTAGAAATGATAGAAGATATAGTAAGAGAAGTTGAAGTTGGAGGAATATATTACGGAGAAGTTGTAAGGATAATGAACTTTGGAGCATTTGTTGATTTAGGATGCGGAGGAAAAGAAGGGTTACTTCATATTTCAAAGATTTCAAAAGAAAGAATAAAAAATGTAGAAGATGTACTTCATGTAGGCGATAAAGTTACAGTTAAAGTAATTGAAATTGATGATCAAGGAAGAATAAATCTTTCAATGAAAGACTTAACTGATAAAGTTGAAGAAACAGAAGAATAAAATTTATACAAGAGAGAGAAAGATGAAGGAATAAAAAAGAATTTAAAACCTTCATCTTTTTAAATCTTGGTAAATATTAAGGAGAAAAGCTAATGAACAATAATAAAAAAATATTGGGAAAAGTCATCTATGTTATAACATTACTATTTTTATTAGTAATATTATATTTTGCATATGAGTATTATCAAAGCAACAATTTTAATGATTTTATACGTAGCGAGAAAAACTTATATACATCAAAATTTAAAAGAGATAAAGAAACAAAATATTCACAAAAAAGTAGTTATAAAATATCTTCTGATGAATTTAATGATGCAATGTTTTATAAAGAAGTGCAAGTAGAAAAAAATCAACCATATAAAATAACATGTATGGTAAAAACAGAAAATGTAATACCACAAGAACAACAGGCAGGAATAGGAGCTCAAATTTCCATAGAGGGGTCAACAGAAAGATCGATAGCGATTCAAGGAACAAATGAATGGCAAAAGATAGAATTAATTTTTAATTCAAAAAACAGAGATAGTATTAATATAGGATTTAGATTAGGAGGAAATTTAGGGTTAGCAAAAGGAAAAGCATGGTTTTCTGATTTTAAATTAGAAGAAGGAACAACAAATTCAAACAATGAATGGAAGTTTGCTTGTTTTATTTTAAAAACAACAGATGTAAACTTAAATGGAAAAGAAATAAAATTACAAATTAATAATAGTGATGAAAATGATATAAAAAATACAATAAACAGGTTTGAAACATCTTGTTATACATTATCTAAAAATAAAATGAAAGCAAAATGTGATATATATGAAATAAACACACCTTTAAATGAATTATCCTATGATGAACAATTTGGATATTATGTAGCACCAGAAAATGTAGAAGCGCAAATAAAAGAAACAATTACCAATAGTGACTATGATCACATATTTGTAATTGTAAGGTTACGGGGATGAAGAACACGAAAATGATATTGAAGTAAATGATTGGATAGGACTTCGGTTCAATGGATTACTATGGAATAGGTTTTTCTAACATAAGACTTCCTAATGACTCAAAAAGCTATATTTATAAATATGATTCTCGTATAAATGCATTTCCAGAAGAAGTATTTTTACATGAATTTTTACATTCTTTAGAAAGAAATGCACAAGAATATGGATATGATAGACCAGAGTTACATGCTTATCAAGAATATGGATACAAAAATGAAAAATTAATAGGGCAAAAAAAGTGGTATACAGACTACATGAATAAAGAAATAAAAACAACCTCTGGAAACATTGGATTACCAAAAGAAATATATACGCTAAAACCAGCTAAAAACAATGAATTTAATTATTCATATGAAATGCAAGTGTTTAAACAACCAGAAAATATAATAGAAGAAATAAGAGAAATAATAGAAAACTTAATTAGCAAAGTAAAAATTTTGACACAGTAGGGACAGGTCTTAAATGTCTCGCGAAAAAGTCTAATAATGTAGAAAAACGTCAAAAAATAATGAATTAAAATAAAAAGGATTAGAAAAGAGGAAAAAAAGTGAAAGTAACAGAATTTAATTATGATTTACCAGAAGAATTAATAGCACAAACACCATTAGAAAAAAGAGATGAATCAAGATTAATGATATTAAATAGACAAGAAAAAACAATAGAACATAATACTTTCAAAAACATAATAGAATACTTAAAACCAGGAGATGTATTAGTAAGAAATAATACCAAAGTAATTCCAGCTAGATTATATGGAAAAAAAGAAACTGGAGCAAATGTCGAATTTTTATTATTAAATAATATAGAAGGAGATAAATGGGAATGTATCGTAAGACCAGGAAATAAATTACATGTTGGAACAAATGTGATTTTTGGAGAAGGACTATTAAAAGCAAAAATATTAGAAATTATGCCTGGTGGAACTAGAAAAGTCGAATTTAGTTATAAAGGAATTTTTAATGAAATTTTAGATAAAATAGGAATGATGCCACTTCCACCTTACATACATGAAGAATTAAAACAAAAAGATAGATATCAGACTGTTTATGCAAAATATGATGGATCAGCAGCAGCACCTACAGCAGGGTTGCACTTTACACCAGAATTATTAAAAAGATTAGAAGATAAAGGTGTTATTATTGCAAATGTAACTTTACATGTTGGAATAGGAACATTTAGACCAGTAAAAGAAGATACAGTAGAAAATCATGAAATGCATTCTGAACATTATTATATAAAGCAAGAAGATGCAGAAAAGATTAATAATGCTAAAAAAGAAGGAAGAAGAGTAATTGCAGTAGGAACTACATCTTGTAGAGTATTAGAGACAATAGCAGATGAAAACGGTATAGTAAAAGAAACAGAAGGAGATACAAAAATATTTATTTATCCAGGGTATAAATTTAAATGTTTAGATGGACTAATAACCAACTTTCACTTGCCACAATCAACACTACTAATGTTAGTATCTGCATTAGCAGGAAAAGAATACATAATGAAAGCATACAAAGAAGCAGTAAAAGAAAAATATAGATTCTTTTCGTTCGGAGACGCAATGTTTATAAGTTAGCCGTGCGATGCGGAGCAAGCTACGGATAACTTATGCAACTGAGTGAAACGAAGTTGTATACAATAAAAAGGATAAAGGAGGAAAAAATGAAACCAGCAGTAACATATGAACTATTACACGAATGCAAACAAACAGGAGCAAGAAGAGGAATAATACACACACCACATGGAGACATACAAACACCAATATTTATGCCAGTTGGAACACAAGCAACTGTAAAATCAATGACTCCAGAAGAACTAAAACAAGAAGTAAATGCTCAAATAATACTATCAAACACATATCATTTATATTTAAGACCAGGAAATAAAATAGTAAAAGAAGCAGGTGGATTACACAAATTTATGAATTGGGATAGACCAATATTAACAGACAGTGGAGGATTTCAGGTATTTAGTTTAGGAGATTTAAGAACAATTCATGAAGAAGGAGTGGAATTTAAATCTCACTTAGATGGTAGCAAACACTTCTTTTCACCAGAATCTGTTATGGAAATTGAAGAAGATTTAGGTGCGGATATAATAATGGCATTTGATGAATGCTGTCCATACCCATCTACATATGAATATACTAAAAATTCAATGGAAAGAACAACGAGATGGGCAAAAAGATGCAAAGAAGCACATAAAACTGTAGACAAACAAGCTTTATTTGGAATTATTCAAGGAGGATTTTATAAAGATTTAAGAACTCAAAGTGCAAAAGAATTAATTGAATTAGATTTGCCAGGGTATGCTATAGGAGGAATTAGTGTTGGAGAACCAAAAGAAGAATTTCTAGATATTTTAAAATATACAACGCCTCTTATGCCAAAAGACAAACCAAGATATTTGATGGGAGTAGGAACACCAGATTATCTAATAGAAGCTGCAATGGCTGGAATAGATATGTGTGATTGTGTTTTACCAACAAGAATTGCTAGAAATGGAACAGCTATGACATCACATGGAAAAGTTGTAGTAAGAAATGCAACATATGAAAGAGATTGGACTCCTTTAGACCCAGAATGTGATTGCTATACTTGCAGAAATTATACCAGAGCCTATATTAGACATCTTATAAAAGCAAATGAAATTTTAGGAGTAAGATTATTATCAATTCATAATTTAAAATTCTTGACTAATTTAATGGAAAGGGTTAGAATAGAAATAGAGAATGATAATTTAGGCAATTTTAAAGAAGAATTTTACAAAAAGTATGGGTACACCAAATAGAAGGAGATGGTACAAATGAATTTAATAGAAGAAGAATTTCAAAATAAAGAAGAAAAAAAGAAAAAAAGAACAACAACAATTATATTAGTGGCAATTATTTTTGTATTTATAGCAATAATTGCTACAGTTGGATATTTAATGTACTTACAAAATTCAACATTAAAAGTTTTATTAGATGGAAAAGAAAATTCAAAAGTAAAACAATTAATACAAATAGAAGATGACGGAACAGTATATTTCCCAATAAAAGAAGTAGCAAGTTATTTTGGATATGAAAGTTATAACGGAGAATATAAAGACAAATCTGAAAATGCAAGCAAATGTTACATTCAGAATGAAAACGAAGTTGCAAATTTTTCATTAGGTTCTAACAAAATTTATAAATTAGACTTAACGAATTCAAACGATAACTACGAATATTCATATACTAAAAAACCAGTAAAAGCAAAAGAGGGAATTTTATATGCTACTTCAGAGGCAATTGAAAAAGCATTTAATGTAAGTTTCCAATATGATCAAGATAAAAATAGAATAATAATATACACATTGCCTTATTTAGTTCAAAGCTACTCGGGCAAAGTTTTAGATAGCGGATATAGTGAAATAAGTGATGTATTTGCTAATAAAAAGGCAATATTACAAAATATGTTAGTAGTTAAAAAAGGCGAAAATAAAAATATATATGGCGTAATTGATACACAGGGAAAAACTATTTTAGAAGCTAAATATGATAATATAACATATCTTCCTAATGTAGGAGACTTTTTAGTCGAAAGCAATAAAAAAGTTGGAGTGTTGTCTAAAAATGGAGAAACTAAAATTCAAATTATATATGATTCTATAGAATTAATGGATAGTGATGCAGGATTATATGTTGTGAAAAAAGATAATAAATACGGAGTTCTAGACCTACAAGGAAAAACAAAAATATTTACTGAAAATGATGAAATAGGTATTGATGCTTCTAAATTTGAACAAAACAACATAAAAAATAGATATTTATTAGCAGAGAATTTAATTCCTATAAGAAAAGATAAATTATGGGGATTATATGACAAAAATGGAAGAAAAATAGTTGATTTTAATTACGACAGTTTTGGATATGTTGCTTCAACAAATAAAGATGCTTTAAATTTATTGGTAATACCAGACTACAATGTAATAGTAGCTTGCAAAGGAAAAAAATACACATTACTAAATTCAGCGGGAGAAGAATTATTTGCACCAATAGCAGATGATATTTACATGACAATTGATGGAGGAGAAAAACATTATTGGATAGCTGTAAATGACCAAAGAATGGATGCAACAGAGTTCTTGGATAAAAAAGGAGTATCTTCAAATAATTCTACGTCATCAAATAAAGCAAATAATACAACAAACAACAATTCAAAAGATTCTAATGAAACAAATAATGATAATAGCGCAAATAATGAAAGTCAAGAAACAAGTGAGCAACAAGACAATCAGGAACAAAAAAATGATGAGAATTCTTAAAAATTTTTAATATTATAAAAAAGTAAATGTTTTTTAAAAAAAGCATTTACTTTTTTTAAAAAGTTGTATAAAATATAAAAGAGAAAATGTCGAAAATATTAGAAAAATAATATTATGATTATTTTAACAAAAGAAAATGTAAAAAAAGAAAGGAAGTATATCAATGAAAATACTAATGTTGACATGGGAATATCCACCAAGGGTAGTTGGAGGGATAGCTAGAGTAGTATATGATATATCAAGAACTTTATTAAAGGATGGACATGATGTAACTGTTGTAACTTATAGAGAAGGAGATACACCATATTTTGAAGATGATAAAGGAGTAAAAGTATATAGAGTTGATAATTACATGATAAACCCAAACAATTTTATTGATTGGATTATGCAGTTAAACTTTAATATGGTAGCAAAAGTAAATGAAATAATGAAAGAACAAGGAGAATTTGATGTAATACATGCACATGATTGGCTAGTAGCATATGCAGCAAAAACATTAAAAAATTCTTACAATATACCAATTGTATCAACTATACATGCAACAGAAGCAGGAAGAAACAGTGGCATACATGATGAAACACAAAGATATATTAATGATACGGAATGGATGTTAACATATGAATCTGCTGAGGTAATTGTTAATAGTAATTATATGAAAAATGAATTACAAAGATTATTTGGTTTACCATATGAAAAAATTAATGTAATACCAAATGGAGTTAATTTAAATTTATTTAATGGAATAGAGAGAGATTATAATTTTAGAAGAAAATATGCCATGGACAATGAAAAAGTCATATTGTTTATGGGAAGACTTGTTTATGAAAAAGGAATACAACATTTAATTTCTGCAATGCCAAAAATATTAGAAGGATATCATGATGCTAAACTTGTGATATGCGGTAAAGGTGGAATGCAAGATGAATTACAAGAACAAGTAAATGCAATGGGAATTGGAAACAAAGTATATTTTGCAGGATATATGAAAGGAAAAGATGTTCAAAAAATGTATAAAGCAGCAGATATAGCAGTATTTCCTAGTACATATGAACCTTTTGGTATTGTGGCTTTAGAAGCAATGCTTTCAGAAAATCCAATTGTTGTTTCAGATATTGGAGGATTAAATGAAATTGTAGAACATAGAGTAAACGGAATGAAAGCATATTGTGGAAATCCTAATTCTATTGCAGATTCTATTTTAGAATTGTTATATGATCATAAATTATGTGCAGACATAACAAGAAAGGCAAAAAATAAAGTAAGAAATGAATACAATTGGAGTAAAATTGCACAAGATACACATTTTACATATCAAAAAGCAATATGTCAATCAATGGCAGAAAAACAAAAAAGAGAATTGGAACAAGAAAGAGCTAAAAAAGCCAAAAAAGCTAAAAATACAGAGAATGAAATTACAAACTTACTTAATTTCAAAAAACGTCAAGCATATGCGTAAAATAGAGAGAATTATTTATCTTAGTATAAATAATTCTTTTATATTACCTAAACTAAAAAAATGTTGAAAAAATAAAAAAATACTGATAAAATGAAAAAGAAAAATAATATTAAGTTAGTTTGTAAATTCTACAAATTTAGCAAAAAAATAATGTATAATATAAAAGTAGCCAATAAAGAAATATAAATAAAAAATTATTAGAAGAATATACAAGTAAGACATGGAGGAACAAAAATGGGAGAAGAATTTAAATCAGGATTTGTAACTTTAATAGGAAGAACAAACGTAGGAAAATCTACATTGTTAAATTTATTAGTTGGAGAAAAAGTTGCTGCAATTGCAAACAAAGTACAAACTACAAGAACAGCAATTAAAGGAATAGTCAATAGACAAAATTCTCAAATTATATTTGTTGATACACCAGGAATACATAAACCAAAAACTAAGTTGAACGAAACTATGGTAGAAACATCTTTTACAAGTTTAACAGACAGTGATATTGTTTTATTTTTAATTGAAGCAACAAGTGAAGATATAGGAAGAGGAGATAGGATAATTTTAGATAAAATAAAAGAATCTAAAAGAAAAACAATTTTAATTATTAATAAAATAGATTTAGTAAAAAGAGAAAAACTTTTAAATTTAATAGATATTTATAGTAAAGAATATAAATTTGAAGCTGTAATTCCTATTTCAGCAACAAATATAAAATATAAAGAAGTAATTTTGGAAGAAATAGAGAAGAACTTAAAACCAGGACCTGCATATTATGATATAGAGGAATATACTGATCAAACATTAAGGCAACTTGCAGAAGAAACAATTAGAGAAAAAGCTTTAAAAATGTTACAAGATGAAGTACCACATGGGATTTTTGTGGAAGTAGAAAAGATGAAACAAAGAAAAAATAAAAATAATGAAGATATATATGATATAGAAGCAACTATATACTGTTTAAAAAATTCTCATAAAGGAATTATTATTGGAAAAAATGGAGAAATGCTAAAAAGAATCGGAAGATCTGCTAGAATTGATATGGAGGAGAATTTTGGAGTAAAAGTAAATTTAAAAACTTGGGTTAAAGTAAAAGAAGATTGGCAAGATAATAATTCAATAGTAAGTAAATTTAAATTAAAATAACAAGTATAAAAATGAAAAAATAGCAAAAGATAAAATTAAAGGTAAAACTTTAAGAAAAAGGAAGTGAAGCTTATGATAAGGAAAATAGCATGGAATACCTTTAAAAATACAGGTGATATTAATGCATTTTTAGAATTAAAACAAATTGAAAATATAGAAAATGAAATGAACAAAGAAAAGGGTAATAAGGAAAATGGCAAATATAAAAATGAATGGAATAATATTGTCTGAACACAATATGGGAGATTTTGATAAAATGCTAACAATGCTTACACCAGGAGTAGGAAAAATCTCTTGTGTCGCTAAAGGAGCGAGAAGACCTAAGAGCGCTCTTTTAGCAGGCACGCAGATGTTCTGCTTTGGGGAGTATTTATTATATAAAGGAACAAGTACATACCATATAAGTTCAGTAGAACCAATTGAAGTATTTTATAATATAAGAACAGATTTGGATAAGTTGAGATATTCTGTGCATATAAATAAAATTATTCAGGATGTAACACATGAAAATCAAAATTGTTTTTATATTTTGCAATTACTGTTAAATACATTGTATATAATATCTGAAACAGACAAAGACTTGGATTTGATTTTAAGTATATTTAAATTAAGATTATTATCTTTAACAGGATTTGTTCCAAATATAAAAGATTGTGTTAATTGTAAGGAAAAAGAAAATATAAAAACATTTAGCTTAAAGGATAATGGATTTAAATGTGAAGCATGTAGTAGACAAGATACTTCAGCTATAAATATAAGCAAAAGTACTCAAAATGCTATAAAATATGCAATATCGGCACCAGCCAAGAAATTGTATTCTTTTGAATTAAAAGATGATGCATTGGAAGAATTTAAGTTAGTTACTAAATTGTATTTTGATGAGAAATTAGAAAAAGAATATAAAATAGAAGGTTTTTAAATATAGGTAAATTGTTAAACATGTTTTTTATTGCATAAGTAAGGTTAGAAGGCGGTAAATCCACAATTTAAATAATAAATAGCTTGATTGAAGAGAAAAATAGAAAATATTATATAAAAAAATGAGGGATGTTCACGGGAAAATATTTATATGTATATGGTTTTATAATTTTTTCAATTTCAATACACAACATAAAAATTTCTAAAATAAATTAATGGCACTCTTTCACTTAGTCCGAGCTAAGGCTCGACGTGAACATTTTCCATTAATTTATTTAAGAAATTCTAATATTGTTCCAATCATATTCAAAAATTATAAAACCATATACATATAAACATTTTAGCCTGAGTGAAAGCGGCACATTTTTTTATATTAAATTTTCTTTTTGAACGTAATGAATAATATTTATTATTTAAATTGTGGATTTACCGCCTTCTAACCTTACTTATGCAATAAAAAACCAAAACTTAAAACAAAAAAGGGGTTGAAAAAAATAGAAATAACATATATAATGAAAATATAACTATAAAAAATGAACAAAAAAGAGAAGGGAGCGATTTTTATGAAAATAAAAATAACAGGAAAGGAACTAAAGATAACAGAAGCAATAAACGACTATGTAGAAAAAAAATTAGACAGAATTGATAAATATTTTGAAGAATCAGAAGCAGAAGTTACTTTAAGAACTGAAAAAACAGAACAAATAGCTGAAATATATGTAACAGCAAACGGAGAAAAATATAGAGCAGTAACAGAAGATAAAGATATGTATGCTTCTATTGATAAAGATATTGATATATTAGAAGGACAAATTAGAAAAGCAAAAACGAAAAAAGAAAAAATGATGAAAGATGCATCATTAAAAACAATGGAAGTTGTAACAGATAAAGTTTCTGAAATAAAAGATGAAATAGTAAAAACATCATATTATGAAATAAAACCAATTACACCAGAAGATGCAGTTTTAGAATTACAATCAAAACCAACACATAACTTTTTAGCATTTATAAATGTTGAAACAGGAAAAGTAAATGTTGTACATAAATTAAAAGATGGTAAAAACTACGGATTAGTAGAACCAGAAGCATAATTTATATATAAAAAAGGCAGGAAATCAAATCCTGCCTTTATGTATGCTTAAATATAAAACATAAATAAAACAAAAATTTAAATTCCTACCAAATGCAAAATCTTAGATTAAGTTATAATAAAACTTAACTATTTCATATTTCTTTCAGCTTGTTCTATCATTTTTTTAACCATTTGTCCACCGATTTTACCAGCATCTTTAGCTGAGATGTCTCCGTTATATCCGTCTTTTAAGTTAACACCAACTTCTCTTGCAGTCAAAAATATATTTGGCTTGTTTGAAAGATAATAGTATAAATATTCTATTTCAAACATAAGTAAAAAAATAGAAAAAGCAATCGCCTAATAAAAAATATAAATTACTAAACAAGATATTAATAAGAAAAATTATACATACAGTTATCATACAGAGCATACTAAACAAAAACATAGAAAACAATGATTTTGTTTATTATACTAAACAAAATCATTGACAAAAGAAAAAGAATACGGTATAATATAGTAAAGTAAATTAAAGAAGGTGAAATATATGATTATCCGTGAAAAATATTTATCTAAAATCAGACCATTTTATGATCAAGATTTAATAAAGGTTATAATGGGAGTTAGAAGATGTGGTAAATCTGTTATATTATTGCAAATAATAGATGAACTAAAGGAAAAAGGAATACCAGATTCTCAAATAATATATATGAATTTTGAGTATGAGGATTATGCTTTTATAAAAAATGACATGGATTTGCATAATTACATTAAAGAAAAAATAGTAAATGAGAATAAGTACTATTTGTTCTTTGATGAAATTCAAAATGTTGAACATTGGGAAAAAGCAATAAATTCATTTAAGGCATCTAAAAATGTATCAATATTTATTACAGGATCTAATAGCGATCTACTATCTGGAGAACTTGCAACACATATAGCAGGAAGGTATGTAAGTTTTAATGTTTATCCATTTACATTTAAGGAAGTATGTGAATTTAAAAACATAACAGAAAAAAAATATATAGAAGAAACATTTGACGATTATATAACTTGGGGTGGAATGCCACAAAGATTTATGATGACAGACGAAATACAAACAAAAACATATTTATCAGATGTATATAATTCTATTTTAGTAAAAGACATTATAGCTAGATTTAATATAAAAGACTTAGATTTATTTAATAGAATAGTAGAATATATAGTAACAACACCATCGCAAAACTTTTCAGCAGAAAGTTTATCCAATTATTTTGCAAATAAAGGAGATAGAGAAGTTTCAAAAATAACCTTATATAACTATTTAGAATATATGACAAAGGCTATGATGATAAATAAAGCTGATAGATATGATGTTAGAGGAAAAAGAATATTAAATGGAAAATATAAATATTATTTAACTGATTTGGGATTTGGTCAGATAATGAATGTTGGAAAAAGACCACAGTTAGGAGCGTATTTAGAAAATATTGTATATAATGAATTGTTATCGAGAGGGTATGATGTTAAAGTTGGAAATCTAGAAAATGGAGAAATAGATTTTATAGCAACAAGATTTAAAGAAAAAATATATATTCAGGTGGCATATATTTTAGCAGATGATTCTGTTGTAGAAAGAGAATTTGGAGCATTTAAAAATATAGAAGATAACTATCCTAAATATGTTTTATCAATGGATAAGTTTGACTTTTCACAAAATGGAATAATTCATAAAAATGTAATAGATTGGTTATTAGAAAAATAGAAGAGATGTAACATATAAACTAGGTAGGTGATGTCATGATATATTTTATAGCAGATACTCATTTTAATCATGAAAATATAATAAAATACTGTGATAGACCATTTTCCAATGCTAAAGAAATGAATGAATATATAATACAAAAATGGAATTCAGTAGTTAAAGAGGATGACATAGTATATCATTTGGGAGATGTAGGATTTGGAACTACAGAAATGTTAAAAGAATTAATAAGTAGGTTGAATGGGACAAAAATATTATTACGAGGTAATCATGATTTTAAACGTGGAGTTAATGGGTGGAAAGAAGTAGGGTTTAGTGAAGTATATAAGAAGAAAATTGAACTTGGAAATTTAATATTAACACATGAACCAATTGAGATATTAGAAGATGGCAAAATTAATGTATTCGGACATATACATAACAAGCCATTAGGTGAAAGATTTAATAAAGAAAATCACATATGTATTTCATGTGATGTGGTTGACTAAACACCACAAATAATTAATATTGAGTAACGACACCAATTAGATATGCATACTGCATATAAAACAATAAATATATGTAGGTATAATGGTAAAAAATATGTAAATTTATAAATTGACAAAAGTAAAACAGAAGAGTATTATATTACCATAAAGTGAGGAAAATTTCCTGATGTAATGATCTTTGGTGAGCCTACCAATAATGAGATGCTAGTGGGAAGCAAAGGATTACTTGAATATGAGTTAAGTTTCAAGGGAATTAAGGCACATTCTAGTAACCCTGCAAAAGGTAAAAGTGCTAATATGAATGCAGTAAAATTATTATGCGAATTAGAAGAATTTTATAATGAAAAGATTAAAAAATATAAACAAAACAGCTACGAAGTATCATATACAACAATGAATATTGGAACAATAAACGGAGGTAGTGCAAAAAACTCTGTTTCAGCAAACTGCGAAGTCAGTATAGATTTTAGAATTGCAAATAAAGATCATATAAAAATAATTAAAGATGAAATAGAGTATTTGGCACAAAAATATGAGTGCATAGTAAATCTTATAGAGGAGATAAAACCATTCATAGATAGCTTTGAATTTATAGAAAAAATAAAAACAGCTAATTTTATGACAGAAGCAAGTTTTGTTCAAAAATCAAGTAGAATTATATTAGGTGTAGGACCTGTAACTGCCCACGAGGTTAATGAATATATAACGGAAGAAAGCTATAATAAACTAATTGAACAATATAAAGATTTAATAATTAAGGTTTGTAAATAACTTTATAATATGTTAGTATAATAATAGGAGAAATGAAGAATGAAATTTAGATTACCAGAACTAAGAGATGAAGAAATAATAAAATCATATATAGAAGAACATTATTCACATAATGAAAAAAGGTTAAGCGCTAGTAATAAATTAACTTCTATGAATTTTGAAGATTGGGTAAAGAAGATTCATAATAATGTTAATATTCCAGATAAAGATTGGGGAAAATCATTAACTTATTTGGCATTTGATGATATTGATAATTTGATTGGAATATTAAGTGTAAGATATGATTTACCAAAAGAAAAAGTGATGGAATTTGGACATATAGGTTATGGGGTAAGACCCAGTGAAAGAAGAAAAGGTTATGCAACGCAAATGCTTAAATATGCGTTAAAAGAATGCAAAAATCACGGGCTTAATAAAGTAATTGTGGGATGTTATAAAGAAAATATAGGATCTGCTAAAACAATAATTAAGAATAATGGAAAGCTAATAAAAGAAAAAAATATTTTACTGAATATAAATGATTGTTGGAGAATAAATTTAGTAGACCAATTCTACGAAATAGAAATTTGACATTTATAATTTTCTGTGATATATTGAGGTCAGTTATAAGAAAAAATGCTTTTCTTGTATAGATAATTATGCCTAAAAAGTGTTAGCAAAAAGTTAAGTGAAATTCATGAAAGTATTGCAAAATACAGGTTTTGCATATCTAACTTTATGATTGAAAAGTGTTTAACAAAAAATTTCAATTAAATAAGTTTATAAAAGAATATGATAAAAAAGTCATATTCTTTTTTAATTGGAAAAATCTGTTATTGAGTAGAGAGATAAAGGAGGGGATAAATTTGAGTGGATAAGGTACTCTAAATAAAAAATAAAATGGCACAAAATCGAATGTCAGGCGTTTGGTTAGAAAGAAAACAATATATGAAAGAATTTAAAGGTATATGGATGCCAAATGAAGTAGTTAGAGATGAAAAATTAAGTGACAAAGGAAAAATAGTATATTCAATAATACTTGCTTTAAGCAAAAACAATGATTGTATAATTTCAAATTCGTATATATCAGAATTATTGAATGTAAGTAAAACACAAGTATCAAGAATAATAAATACACTAAGGAAAGATTGGTATATAGAAGTAGAATTAATTCATAAAGAAAATTCAAAAGAAATTGCTATGAGAAAATGTGTACCTATTAACAAAGATGTTAATACCTATAAACAAAATAGTTCATTACCTATTAACACAAATGTTAAAGATATAATATATAATAATAAAATAAATTATAATAATTGGAGATACAAGAGTGATAGAGATTATAGCAATTTTGATTTTAGTAAATTTTATGCAAATAAACTTTAACAATTTCATAACAATATTATGAAATATATGGTAAATGCATATTTTTTATGTTATAATTATTATGTTATTGAAAGTAAAATAAGTAAAGGAGATTTTTGCAATGAATAAAAGAAAAGATTTAGAAAGTAGGTTAAAGATAAGAAGTTATGCTTGCAAAACTATTACAACGAGATAGAACGCCATAGGTTGTAATAGTAAAATGGCAATTATATCTCGTTATTTAGAAAAAAATAAATAATAAGGAGATATAAAAAATGATAGAAATAGAATTAAATAAGATCAAGAAAAATTATGGTTTAAAAAATATTTTAGATGGATTTAGTTTGGAACTAAAAACAGGAGAAAGAGTTGCTCTAATTGGGCAAAATGGAAGCGGAAAATCTACAATTTTAAAAATAATAGCAAAACAGGAAAGCGTAGACAGTGGAACTATTAATATAAGAAATGGAGCAAAAATCGGAATATTAAATCAAATATATGAAAATGAAAAAGAAGATATTTCAGTAGAAAAATTCTTGTATAAAAGTTTTGAAGAGATTTTAAAAGTTGAGAAAAAACTTAACAAACTAGAAACTCAGATGTCAACCGAAGTTAATGCAGATAAGCTGGAAAAAATAATTAACGAATATGGTAGAATGCAAGAAAGATTCTCATTAATGGGTGGATATGAAATTCAGGAAAGGTTTAATAAAATATGTTCTAGATTTTATATTAATAAAGAACTTTTAAAACAAAGCTATAATCTTTTGAGTGGAGGAGAAAAAACAAGAGTAAATCTTGCAAAATTATTATTAACTCAGCCGGAGATATTGTTATTAGATGAACCAACAAACCATTTAGATATTCATTCTTTAGAATTTTTAGAAGAATTAATTCTAAAGTATAAAGGAACAGTATTAATAGTTTCTCACGATAGATATTTTTTAGATAAAGTGATCAATAAAACTGTATTATTAGAAAATGGCAAAGAAAACATATATTACGGAAATTATTCATATTTCCTAAAAGAAGATGAAAGAAGAACTTTAGCTCAATTTGAAAATTATAAAAATCAGCAAAAGCAAATTGAAAAAATGAAAGAGTCAATACTAACATTAAGAAAATTTGGAGATTTAGCAGGAAATGAAATGTTTTTTAAAAGAGCAAAAAACATAGAAAAGCGATTAGAGAAAATGGAAATTATAGATAGAGTTGATTTAAATAAGAAGTCATTAGATTTAAAGTTCAATATAAAAAAAAGGTCTGGAAATGATGTTTTAAAATTAGAAAATGTAGAAAAGAAATTTGATCAAAAAGTAATTTTTAAAGATGCTAATTTAACTTTGAATTACGGAGAAAAGGCTGCATTAATTGGAAAAAATGGAAGTGGAAAATCAACATTAATAAAAATGATTTTAGGTCAAGACACTAATTTTCAAGGTGAACTTAAATTAGGAACATCAATAAAAATAGGTTATATTTCTCAAAATATAATTTTTGAAAATAATGAAAAGACAGTTTTAGATTATTTTTTGGAAGGGAATAATTTGTCAGAAACAGAAGCAAGAAGTAAACTTGCTAAATATGGTTTTAGACAAGAAAATGCATTTAAAAGAATTGGAAAATTATCTGGTGGAGAAAAAGTAAGAATAATACTAATGAAATTAATTCAAAAGATATTAATTTTTTAATATTAGATGAACCTACAAATCATATTGATATAGATACAAGAGAAATATTAGAAGAAGCATTAAAAGAATATAAAGGAACAGTGTTATTTGTTTCTCATGATAGATTCTTTATAAATGCTATTGCAAATAGAGTTCTGAATATAGAGAATTACAAAATAAAATCATGTTATGGGAATTATGATGATTTTAATAGAGTAATAAAATAAAAGATAATATAATAAAATGTGTTGAAGATTATGTTGAAACTATAGATTATGAAAATGCATATTTTAATGAAAAATATTATCTAAATGGACTAAAAGATGGAATCAAATTAATGAGTGAAATAAGAAAATAAATAGAAAAACAAATGTGAATTAAGTTTTACATTTGTTTTTTTGGCTCAAAATTTAAGATATCTAAATGATATTGCAAAAATAAAAGAGTATACGGCTAAAAACCACGTTTTTAGGCTGTAGCGGGGAGTCAGGGGGACTCCCTGTTCCTGCAAAATTATCCACGATATAGCAGGAGCTATTGGAGATGTAAAGTATAGAAATGGATAATAAATTTTAAAAGTGTTGTATAAAAAAATATGATATGTTATTATATATATGGAGGAAAATAACAAATGGTAAATGAAACCGAATTAGCTTATGCAGAAGTTGATGCTATACTTGAATTATTAGAAGATGAATATGTAAATAGAATTCCTGCACAAGTGAGAGAATTTTTTAAAAAAGAAAAGAACAAAGAATATATCCTCAATATCAGAAGTGATATAGGATTAGATGGACAAAAAATAAAAGCAGAAACTATAAGTTTATTAACTTTATTACAAATAAATTATTTATGTGATTCGGAAGAAGAAAGAAAAGAAATACTTAAGGAGTTACAAGAAAATGACAGACTAAAAGAAGAAGAGTCAAGAGAAAAATATAATCCAGATAATATATTTAAAAATAGAAATAATAAACTAGAAAAAGAAGAAAATGTAGCGATGGTTGAGTATAAAGAACCTAGTTTTATAAGAAGAATATTAGATAGGATAAAAATATTATTTAAGAGGTAATTATGGAAGTAACAGAAAATGATTTTAGTAAAGAATTTTTAGAAAGATTTGAAGACAAAGAAAAGCAATATGTTTTGGATTTTTGTAATACTTTTTTAAGAACTTTTCCTAATGTGATAGATAAACAAATTTTATTAGATAAACTAAGTAGAATTAAAGCTATTAATCCGGATAGATACGGAGCATTAGGGAAAGATATTTATGGAGAAACTTATTATGAGGATTGTAGTATTGTATACCGCGACGGACAGGATGAAAGAGATGAAAGAAATACTATTTATCATGAGATATTTCATGTATTATCATTTAAAAAGAAGGCTATCTTTAATGAAATAGGACTTTTTCACGAAGGTGTGATATCTGATAATGGTAATTCATATTATGAATATGTAAATAATAATCCAGAAACAGGGAAAAGTCTTGATGAAATTATGAACGAATATTATACTATAAAGATGCTGGAAAATGAAGGTAGATTTTTAGAAGAAGAGCATATTATAAAAGCACCAACAAAGACACAGCCTAAAATTACTATAACGGATAAAGGAATAGGATATACATCAAGAGAATTTTTAGCCGAAATATATCATCAGAGCTTTGGAGATGACTTACTTAAGGCAAAAATATTAGGAAGAGATGATTTTGTTTCTAAATTTAACAATGATTTTAAAGATATGAATATAAGAATTTCAGACAATTCTATAAAAAGACCTAATTTTTCTAAGATAGGTATTCAAATTTCTGAGAATCTTCCAGCAGCACAAGTGACAGCTATTAATATATGGAAACAAAAAATGATGGAAAAATCTCAGAAAGAAGGATTTAATTTATATGAATACTTAAAATCAAGCCATTTGGTTATGAAAACTTTACCTAATGTTCATTCAAGAAACAAAACTATGGTTGGAAATGTAAATAATGAGTTGATTTCATCGCATGAAGAACTTATATATATGGCTGATGAAGAAATTATAATGCAGCAATTAAGACCAGATCTAGTTGGTGAACAAACTGAAACAGAAAAAATAATTCAAAAGAAACAATTTCTAGGAGTAATAAGTACTTTAAGAGATAAGATAGAGGGATTGACTAGAGAAGATGTTGAAAAAGTTTCATATGGTGAAATGTCTCTGTACAATCATAGTAACTTGTCATGCTTAATTGTCAGTGCAGGCAAAAAGAATTTTATGACATTTGCTTCAGAAGATGGATATAGAGGAAGTTCTGAGTTTTCTAATTTGCAAAAGGACCAAATAAGAGAAATATTTGGTGACGATAGAGAAGTTGAGTATGCGACAGTACCAACACCAAGACATAAATGGAGTATTATTAAAGATAATAATGGTTATATACCTCTTACAGATAATCCTAATATGGAACATGTTGAATTAACAGATGAAGTATATTTAGATGGAAGCAGTGTAGAAAAAACGGCAGACTCTAAGGATGGACAAGGAATGGGACTGCGACAAGAACACGAAACTATAGTTGATAACAATGACAATACAACAGAATCAAGAAAGTTTAGTTCGTTTGAAGAGAGTCTAAAAGCTGATTCAACACAAAATAAAAAAGGAAAAATGAGTTCAGCATCATTTAAAGCATCATTAGCTACAAAAAGAAAAGAAAATAGGACAGGACAGCAAGACATAAATAAATCAAAAAATATTATTGCATTAAGAAGAGAAAGAGATAGACTTTCAAGAGGGGAAAATTTATCAGAAGAACAAATAAATAGATTGAATGAAATAAATGCTATATTATCAGCTGAACAAGCAAGTACAAAGAAATATAATGGAATTGGAAGATAAAAATTTAACACATAAAAATATTTGTGATATATTAGTGTCAGTTACAAGAAAAACTTACCTTTTTTGTAATACTAATTATATCCAAAAAAATGTTAGTAAAAAGATGCAAAATCAAATAAGTTTATTTAGGAATATGATAAAAATTCATATTCTTTTTTGTTTACCAAAAAAAATGTATATATTCTGCTGTTGGGCGGAATAATAAGTGTAGGTGATACTTATATGAATAATGGTAAAGAAAAAAATAAAGAAAATACAAAAGAAGAGTATAAAGTAAATTACTTTTTTGCTGAAGACTCTAAAATAAACATAAACGAAATATTAAAAAATTCGTTTTTATTGTCTTTGAAAGCTGAAGAAAAAAATATGTAGAAAATCGCCTAAATATGTACCAAATTTTAAGAGAGTTATGGTATAATATTTGTAGGCGATTGCTTAACGGTAAAGTTCAAAAAATAATGGCTATCATGCGTCGTTACATTTCATTAGAAATTTAATCAATGTGCAAAAAGCACACCTCATAAATTTCTAACTCATGTGCCTAGCATTATAACCATTCTTTTCCGAACTTTTGCTTAAAAGAAAGGATGTGGAGAATGAATAAACCAATAAGCAATCAAAAGACAAAAAGTTTTAGAGTAGGTCTTTATATAAGGCTTTCTAGGGAAGATGGTGATAAAGAAGAAAGTTCTAGTGTAACAAATCAAAGAGAGATTTTAAAAAGGTATGTGTCTGAACAAGAAAACTTTTTTATAGTAAAAGAATATGTAGATGATGGATATACAGGAACAAATTTTGATAGACCAGGTTTTAAGCGAATGATAGAGGATATCGAGGCGGGAATAATTGATACTGTTATTACAAAAGATTTATCAAGACTTGGAAGAGAAAGATTAGGAGTAGGTCATTATACTGAAATATATTTTCCAGAGCATAATGTTAGATATATTGCACTTCTTGATAATATTGATACCTATTTTGATGCAGGAATGAATGATATGGCACCTTTTAAAGGGGTAATAAATGACATGTATGTTAGAGATATTTCTAAAAAGATAAGAAGCTCTTTAATAGAAAGAAAAAAGGCAGGAAACTTTTTAGGAGTAACAGCACCGTATGGATATGAAAAAGACTCAAACAATAAATTTCATTTAGTTATAAATGAAAAAGAAGCTGAAATTGTAAAAAGAGTATTTAGATTATATCTTGAGGGAAATGGTCTAACAAGAATTGCACAAATATTAACAAAGGATGGAGTACCAGTTCCTGGAGAATCAAGGAACATTGGTAAAACAAGAAAAACTGCATTATATAGTTCATGGAAACAAACGACGATTAGGAGAATACTAGATAATAGAGTGTATTTAGGTGAACTTGTACAATTTAAAAGAAGAAAAATAAATTATAAATCTAAAAGAAGAATAACAGTACCAGAAGAAGAAAGATATATATGTAAAGGAACACACGAAGCTATTATTGATGAAGAAAGTTTTAACGCAGTACAAAACATATTGAAAAAAAATAAATCTTTTAAAGGTACAAAACACGATTATTTATTTAAAGGTCTATTATTCTGTAGCGAATGTGGTGCGAGACTAAATGTGACATATTCAAATTATGCATTAAAAAAATATGGAGAATATAGATACACAACCATTTGTTATAGTTATTCAAGATTATATAGCGATATTTGTACAAGGCATTCGAACAGCATACCAGAGCTAGAAGAAGTTTTAATAAAACACATAAAAGAAGTTTGTAGCAGATATATTAACGAAAATTTACAAGATGAGTTAATAAATATGGCTAAAAAACAAAAACAGCTTGAATTAAAACAAATAAGCAATGAAAAAAGATTAGAAACATTAGAACAAAAAATATCAGATATTGGATTATATATTAAAAATCTATATATGGACAAAGTAAAAGGCGTAGTAAACGAAAATGATTATATATCTTTAGTAGCAGACTTTACAAAAGATAAAGATAACTTAATAAAAGAAAAAGAAGAACTAATAAAGATTATAAATAATCAAAAACCACAAATTAATGAAACTGCTAAAATAGAAAGACTTGCAAAAGATTTTTTATCATTAGAAAGACCTACAAAGCAATTACTAAATGAATTGATAGAAAAAATAACAATATCTGAAAATAAAGAAATAAATATTTATTTTAAATTTAATAAATTAAATGAAATAAAAAAGAAAATAGCATAAATAAAAATGAAGTAGCTAGTAGATAGTGTTTAAATATATATTTAACACACATATCACTAGCTACTTCGTATTTGAATTTGTCTAAAGCAGTCATAGCTTCTGGCACTAATTTCTTGTTACTTGAGTTTGCCATTGTTTTTTCACCTCCTGTAATATTACACTAGAAAAAACTACTGCTTTTTCTAATACTATCATTTGCAAAAAAGAGAAAAATAAACAGGAAATTTTTAGAAAAAATAATAATTTAAAATATTGCAAATTAGAATTTTTATATATATAATAAGATACGATCAAAAGAGGAGTGAAAAATATGTACAAATTAGTAGCAATTGATTTAGATGGTACAATGTTAAATAGTTATGGAATTGTAACAGAGAACACAAAAAATGTAATAAAAAAAGTTATTGAACAAGGAACAGAAGTAATTATAGCATCTGGAAGACCAATAGATTCTATAAAAACAATTGCAAAAGAAATAGGAAGTAACAATTATTTTATTGCAGGAAATGGTGCTCTTATTTATGATATCAAAAATGAAAAAACAATATACGAAAAATATATTACAAAACAAAAAGTATTGGAAATAATAAAAATATGTGAAGAAAACAGTATAAGTTACAATGTATATACTGACAAAACAATATTAGCAACATCATTAAAATACAATGTTTTATATTATTACAAAGAAAATTTAAAAAAAGAAGAAAATAAAAAAACAAACATTAATATAGTTAAAGACATGTATGAATATGTAAAAGAAATGAAAGAAGATAAATTTTTAAAAATTACAGTATGTGACGATAATAAAACAGTATTTAATTATATAATGAAAAAATTAAAAAAAATAAATGGAATTGAAGTTTTAGATGTATCACATATGTCAAGAAAAGTTATAAGGCAAGGAACTGAAGATATTCCTATAGAATATTATTATACAGAAATTTCTTTATCAAATGTAGATAAATGGGATGCTATAAAATTTTTGATAACAAAACTAGAAATAAAACCAGAAGAAGTCATAGCAATTGGAGATAATATAAATGATAAAAAAATGATAGAAAATGCAGGTCTAGGAGTAGTAATGCAGGGAAGTACACCAGTAGTAACAGAAGTTGCAGATTATATTACAGATAGTAATAATGATGAAGGCGTAGCTAAAATATTACAAAAATATTACAAGAATATTAACTTTTAATTACAGTTAAGAGATTAGATTGATTTTAGGTAATATTTGAGGTAAAATTAAATAAAAGATTGTAAAAAAATATATACAAATAAATTTTAAGGGAGGAATTTGTCATGGCAACAAATCCAATGCAAAGAAAAGCAAGAAATTCATTTTTATTAGGAATGTTAGTAATGGTACTGATTTCAGGAGTAGTAATAGCATTTTTATTTATTCAATTGATGAATAAAAATAAAAAAGAGCAAGAAGAATTAAAAGCAAGTGTAAAAGCTTATGTTTTGAATAAAGATGTAAGCTCGGGACAAGTTATCACCACAGATATGTTAAGTCTACAAACTGTTAATAAAAATTTAGTTCCAAGTAATGCAACAAGTGATATTACAATGATTCAAAATTATGCATTACAAGATAAAGAGGGAAATGACATATATACAAAATATGATAAAAACAATAATCCTAAACTATATATTAATAAAAATAATAAAGAATATGAAGTACAAAAAGAAGATGAAACAGATAATTATTATATAATAGGTTCAAATAATTCAAAGGAATATTTAGAACTAAATAGTGTACCACTTATAGCTAAAGTAACAATGAAGAAAAATACACTTTTAACAACAGAATTATTAAGCAAAGGTGATAATCAAGTACAAGATGATGTTAGAAAACAAGAATACAATATGATAGTTTTACCAATAGATTTAGTAACAGGAGACTATGTTGATATAAGAGTAATGTTTCCAAATGGACAAGATTTTATTGTAGTAGCAAAAAAAGAAGTTGAAATACCAACTATTGGTACAGCTGATTCAGAAGATACAATATGGATGAATTTATCAGAAGATGAAATATTACATATGAGCTGTGCAATTGTTGATAGTGCACAAGTAAAAGGTGCTAAAATTTATGCTACTAAATATACAGAAGCAGGAATGCAAAAAGCAGCAACACCAACTTATCCAATAAATGAAAGTACTTCAAAACTATTACAAAGTGATCCTAACATTCTAGAAAAAGCAATGACAGAAATCAGAACAAGATATGGAAATGGAAATAGTGCAGAAATTAGAAACAATTATATTAATAGTTCAATCAACAATCAAGGAGAACAAGCACAATCAAACTTAGAAACAAAAATGGAAGAAAGTGTAACAAATTCTAAAAATTCAAGAAAAGAATATTTAGATTCATTATCTGGAACTACAACAGAATAATATAGAAAAGGAGAAAATACATACATGAAGAAAATAGGATTTATAGGGGCTTATGACAAAACAGATTTAATAATATATATAGCTAAAATACTAACAACACTAAAAAAGAAAGTGTTGGTAATAGATGCAACTACAAAACAAAAAGCAAGATATGTGGTTCCAGTTATAAATCCTACAAAAATGTATGTAACTGAATATGAAGAAATTGATATAGCTGTTGGATTTCCAAATATAGAAGATATAAAAAGATATTTGGGATATTCAGAAGAACAGGATTTGGATTATGACATAGTTTTAATAGACACAGACAGTATAGAAGGATTTAGTATATTCAAACTAGAAGAGTCATTTAAAAATTACTTTGTAACATCATTTGATGCATATTCACTAAAAAAAGGACTAGAAATTTTAAGTGAATTAAAAACTGTTGTAAGTTTAACAAAAGTACTTTTTGCTGAAGAAATGTTAAAAGAAGAAGATGATTATCTTAATTTTCTTTCACTAGGATATAAAATAATTTGGAATGAATATAGAATATATTTTCCAATAGAAAATGGAGATTTAAGTGTAATATATGAAAACCAAAGAGTTGCTAAAATAAAATTTAAAAAATTAAGCATACAATACAAAGATGGATTAGCTTATATGTCAGAAGAAATATTAGGAGATGTTAGCGAAATGACAATAAGAAGAGCTATTAAATTGATAGAAAAAGGAGTATAAAAATGTCAGTTGTAACATTTTGGAGTGATGGAAGAGAACAAACAGGTAAAACGCTATCTATAGCAGCTATTAGTACATATATGGCGGTAGAACATAACTATAGAATATTAATCATATCAACAGGTTATAGAGATGACACACTAAATCAGTGCTTTTGGAAAGAAAAGAAAGCTAAAAGAAATTTCGGGCTATTTGGTCCAAATACAAATGAAATATTAGAAGAAGGAATTGTTGGTTTAGCTAAAGTAGTAAAAAGTAACAAACTTTCTCCAGAAAACATTACAAATTATACAAAAATAATATTTAAAGATAGATTAGAAGTATTACAAGGATTTAGAGGGGAAACAAGTGATTATGACGAGCTAGAAAAAACATATCCAGATATTATAAACTTAGCTAACAGTTATTATGATTTAGTTTTTATAGATTTAGACAATGAAATGAATCCTAGCATTAGAGAAATGATATTAGCCAATTCTGATTTAATAGTTGCTAACATTAGTCAAAGATTAACAAGCATTGATAGATTTATGGAAACAAGAGAAAACACACCTATATTAAATTCTAAAAAAACATTGTTATTAATAGGAAAATATGATAAGTTTTCAAAATATAGCATAAAAAATATTACTCGTTATATGGGAGAAAAAAATAAAGTATCAACAATACCATATAATACACTATTTTTTGAAGCTTGCGAGGAAGCAAAATTACCAGATTTAATTTTTAATCTTAGAAAAATAGATGAAGAAGATATAAATGGATTCTTTTTATCAGAAGTAAAAAGAACGTCAGAAAATATTATGTATAGATTACAAGATTTAGCAATAAAAAGGTAAGGAGGGAAACCTAAATGACTATAACGAACATTGTGTTAACATTAGTAGTTTTATTAGTTGCAGGATATGCAATGTATTATATAATAAAGAAAAAGAAAACTGCTAAAGTAGAAACAGCAGTAGATGTAGATGATAAAACATATACTATAGATGTAATGACAGAATTCGTAAAAAAGAGATTAGATGAAATAACTAAAATTAACTTATATGATATAGGTCTCTCTGAAGAAGAATTAAAGAGAAGAAAAAACAAGAAATATGAATTAAAGAAAGCTTTAAAAGGATGTACATATGGAGATGTTAACGACAAAAGATACATAAAGGAATTAATATTCGATTTATTACAAAAAGAATATGGAGTAACAGAAACAAATATATCAAAAGCTATACCTTTTGATATCCCATCACTTTTAACAGCACAAGACAAATTCGATATTTTAATTTATGCATACAAAAAAGAATTTGCATATGAAGCATTAACAGAATTAATCAAAAAATATGATTTAGCAGAATTAAAATATATAGAAGGAGAAACAAAGCCTTCTTATGTAATTACAAGTGATGAAATTGAAGATATATATGAAAAAGAAAATATAGTATTATCTTTTTCAGACAAATTAAGTGTTGTTGTACAAAGAATATATCAACATTACAAAGGATACAGTAGCATTGATGAAGTAAGAGATATGAATATAGATGGTGTTTCTGGTGGTGTATCTGGACTTCCAGAAAGTTTTTTGAGCCAAGTAGCACAAACTGATAGCGATTACTTAAACCAGGTATCAGAGCACAAGGTACCAAGAGCATGTGATAGTATTTGGATATTTTTCCAAGGTAAATCAATTAGGTTAGCATTTTTATCTTTTGGAACAGAAGCAGAATTAAAAAGAGTATGTCAAAACATTTACAAATATAACAATCCAGGACAATTATCTGACACAAATGGTTATAAAATAAATGAAATGAAAGATGGTTCTCGTGTTGTTGTTGTAAGACCAAGTTTCTCTGAAACATGGGCATTCTTTGTAAGAAAATTTGACGTAAAAAGAGCTACATTAGAACAATTAGTAAGAGACAAAGGAAAAGAAGATACTATAGAATTATTAAAATTCTTAGTAAAAGGAGCTAGAATTACAGCCATTACAGGTGAACAAGGTTCTGGTAAAACAACATTACTTATGGGAATGATTGAAAATATATATGAAACAATGAATATACGTGTTCAGGAAACAGCATTTGAGTTACACTTAAGAAAAATATATCCAACGCGTAACATTTTAACATTCAGAGAAACAGATACTATTTCAGGACAAGAGGGATTGGATGTTCAAAAGAAGACAGATGGTTCTGTTAATATCATTGGTGAGGTTGCAACAGACCCCGTAGCATCTTGGATGATTCAAGCAGCTCAAGTTGCATCTAAGTTTACATTATTTACTCACCACGCAAAAACATTTCCTAACTTAGTTACAGCACTAAGAAACTCGATGCTTAGAACTGGGGTATTTACAGACGAAAAAACAGCGGAAGAACAAGTTGTACAAGTTCTAAACTTTGATGTACATCAAGTAAAAGACTTTAGAGGAAAAAGATACATAGAAAGAATTACAGAATGTATTCCAATTGAAAGCAAAAGTGAATATACATTTGATCATAGAAAAGAAAAAACATTAGAAGGAAAATTTGATAAATTCTTTGATAATGCTACAAGATTTTTTGAAAAAACAACAGATAAAAAATTATATACATATAGAAACATTTTAGAATATATAGATGGGGAATATGTTATAACAAATCCAATAACTCAGACAAACTTAAGAGAAATGAGAAATAATATGAGTGAAGCTGACGTAGAAGAATTTGATAAGTTTGTAGAAAAACATTGGGGAAATAAATTATCTGAGAAGGAAACTGTAGAAGTATCTGCAACAGTAGAAAATAAACCAAAAAGAAGAGGTAGAAAACCAAAAACAACACAATCATAATATGAAAAGATTATGTAATTGAACTAAAATAATGTAGAATAAAACAACAAAAAGGAGGTGCTAATATAAGTGAGTAACCAAATGATATTATATATTATGGGTGGATCAGCTGTAACTTTAGTTATAATAGTACTTATCTATTTTATATTATCTAAAAAAATGCAAGGATCTGAATATAGAAAAATTCAAAAATTACAACAAGGAACAAAACAAAAGAGCTTTTCAACAGAAGTACTATTTCAAAAATTATATTTAACATATATAAAAATTCCATTTATAAAAAGATATGCATTAAAAATTAGAAGAAGATTGGAAATTATTAATATAGATGATGAGTATAATACAAGAAAAGGAACAGCTAAAATTTTAACAAGAACACTTGCTATAGTAGTGCCTGTTATGATATTAACAATTATGATTTCATCAAAAAACTTTTTATTAATGTTTATATTATTATTGTTTGAATTATTTATGATAGATACATTAATAGATGGTTCTGTTGATAAAATTGATAATAAAATATTAAAAGAACAAATTGATTTTTTCTCTGAAATAAGACATGCATACCATGAATACAACATGGTAGAAGAAGCAATATATCAAGTATCGCAAGATGATGAAAAAGATGTATCAAGACAAGGAGAAAAAATATATGAAATATTAATTTCTGATGATCCAGAAATGGAATTAGAAAAGTATTACGATATAGCTCCAAATAGCTTTTTAAAAGAATTTGCAGGAGTGTCATATTTAACAAAAGAATTTGGAGACAGAAAAGTAGATGGAGCATCATTATATTTAAAAAATGTTAATAATATTACACAAGAAATGCAATTAGAGATATTAAAAAGAGACAAATTAAATTATGTTTTTCAAAGTTTATCTGTTATTGCAATAGCACCAGTATTATTATTAGAGCCTTTGAAGAATTGGGCGATTTCTAATTTCTCATTTACTGCTAGTTGGTATCAAGGAAAAGCAGGAATGATTGTACAAATGCTTATATTATTAATTACTTTTGTATCTTATGTTTTAGTTAGAAAATTAAAAGACAATGGTTCAACAGCCATAGATACAAGAACAGAAAATCCTTGGCAAGAAAAATTGTATAAAAAGAAACCTATAAAAAAAATAGTAGACTTGTTTATACCTAAAAAAGGTACTAAAGAATATAGAAAAGTAGTGCAATTACTAAAAGATGCAGCATCTCCACAAAAAATGGAATGGTTATTCATGAATAGAATTGCAATTGCAATTGTTACATTTTGTGCTTCTATAATTATATTTACGCAATTACATGTAGTGGCGATCAATTACATATATACAGAGCCGACAACAGATTATAATATTATAGGCGGATTATCTGAAAAAGATGAAAAAAAGGCTATGGAAATAACAAAACAAGATAATATTATATTAGATCAATATAGAGGAAAACCAAAAACAACACAAGAACAAATAAAAACATCTGTACAAAAATTAAAATATTACGAAGGAGCAGAATCAACTGAAATAGATAAAGCTGCTGAAAGAATTTATAATAAATTGCATGTTATTAATACTGAATACGTTCAATGGTTTGAATTACTATTAGCATTTGTTTTTGCAGTAATAGGATATATGGCACCACTTTGGATATTAGTATTCCAAGCAAAGATGAGACAATTAGAAATGGAAGATGAAGTTATGCAATTCCAAACAATTATACTTATGCTTATGAGAATTGAAAGGGTTAATGTTGAAATAATTCTTGAGTGGCTAGAAAGGTATTCTAACATTTTTAAAGCACCAATTACAAAATGTGTTAATAACTATGAAGCAGGAGCATGGGAATCTTTGGAAGCAATGAAAGAAGAGGTTAACTATGTACCAATGATAAGAATAATTGAAAGTTTGCAAGCAGCAGTTGAGAAAATACCAATAACAGATGCTTTTGACGAATTAGATTCTGAAAGAGATTACTATCAAGAAAAAAGAAAAGAATCAAATGAAAGATTAATTAAAAGAAAAGGTATGATAGGTAAAGCAATAGGTTTTGCACCAATGGTATGTTTGTTTGTAGGATATTTAATTATACCATTAGTATTTATTGGATTAACTAGTATGTCAAGTTCTTTTAGTTCTATGACAGCAACAACTACTAAATAGACAAGGAGGACATAAAAATGGAAAATGCAACACGAGCTCTAACTATGGCAGGAGGAATATTAATAGCATTAATGATTTTAGGAGCATTGTTTCTTATGTTTAACAATTTATCAAGTTATCAAAACCAAAATGACACATCAACTAAAAGTACACAAATAGCAGAGTTCAATAATCAATTTGAACCATATAATAAAGATAATCTTACGCTTATGGAGTTACACAGTGTTTATAATAAAGTAAATAGCAACAATACTAAAAATCCAGAATATAAAATAGAGATGATTTATGAATTTAATTCTAATCACGAAGATGGAAATTTAAAAGAAAATTTCAAAAGTAATTTTACAGCAATAGAAGAGGCAGAAAAAATGAATAGTACATTTAGCTGTATAAATATAGAATACAAAGGTGTTGATGGAAGAATTAGCAAAATAGTATTTAAAGATACTACCCAGGAGGTAAAAAGCTGGGTTAGAGTTAAAAGAAATTAGGAGGTAAAGCAATGGAAAATGCATCAAAAGCTTTAATTATGGCAGCAGGAGTGCTAATAGGAGTATTAATTTTATCTTTAGCTGCGTTTTTATTTCTAGATTTTGGTGCAACTTCTGAAAGTGTATATAGCCAAATGGAAAGTCAACAATTAACACAGTACAATGCACAATATACAGTATATAGTGGAAGGAATGATATTACGATATATGAAATTATTTCTTTAGCTAATTTAGCGAAAGAAAATAATGATTATTATAAATATTATACTGATTATGAAGATGTATATAAAGTACAAGTATTCTTTCCGAAATATCAAAATTTACAAGACGAATCATCAAATGAAAAGCAAAATTTAATTAATTTATATAATGCAGTAGATAATAATGGCAACTTGATAACAAAATTTAAATGTAAGACCATTGAGTACCATGATTCTGGAGGAAGAGTAAGATTAGTGAAATTTGAAATATAAAATTCATATATTTATTTTGTGACAAAAATCTTAAAAAAACTTGAAAAATAAAAGTATAAATGATATAATAAAAAGGATTTATGATGAAAAAAATAGCAATATTTTTATTAATAATAATAGGTATAGTATCAACTATTTCTTATTTATATTTAAATAGTATTAATAATCAAAGGATAGCTCAAAAAGAAAATATAAAATTTGAAATATATAAAGATGAAGAAATAACTGGAGCTGAAGTAACTACTTTAATTAATAAAGCAATTAATTCAAATCAACAAAATGAGATAGAAAAAGATAAAAAAGGTAGATATATAGATAATGAAACTAATTCAATAAATATAGATATTAAATTTATAGATGATGATGTTACTTATAATATAGAAAAAATTTATAATAATGGAATGGACAAGTTCTTGACATATTATAGAGATATAAAGTTTAAATGTGTAGATGTTCAATATCATGATAAAACACAAAAGATTAAATATATGTTGTTTGAACAAATTACACAATAAAAATTAGTTATTAATATTACTAGGAAAGAAACTAGTATAAAAATATATAAGAAAAAACAAAGGAGGAATTTTTATGGAGAATGCATCAAAAGCATTAATTATTGCAGGAGCTATATTATTAGCTATACTATTAATATCATTAGGAATAATGATATTCAATCAAGCACAAGATACAGTAAACAACAGCGGAATGACACAAGCTGAAATAACAACGTTTAATAATAAGTTCTTGAAATATGAGGGAACACAAAAAGGGTCAGTTGTAAAGTCATTAGTAAATGAAGTTATAGCAAGCAATGCTGATTCTAGTAATCCAGTAGTTAAAGTAAACGGAGCTGGTGGAGGCATAACAACATCTGACATTGATACTACAGCTACTTATACGGTTGCATTAGAATATAATTCGAATGGTCGTGTTGCTAATATTACTTATAGTACTAAATAGTAAGGAGGGATACTATGGAAGAAAACATAGCAGATGCATTAAAAATGGCAGGTTCAGTTTTATTATTTGTTATGGGACTTTCCATAGCTATTCTAGCCTTTTCACAAGCTAGAGAATCAATGGATATTGTTCTATCATATTCTGATAGAGAATCATTATCAATAGAAGGAAATCCAAGATTTTATTATCTTTCTAAAGATAATGACACAAGCAGGTATGTGGGAAAAGAAACAATCATTCCAGCTATATATAGAGCATATAAAGAAAATTATAAAATTGTATTTAAATTTCCAGATGATTATTATTTATTTAAACAAGAAGTAAAGAATGCTAAAGGTTTAAACAAAGAAAAAAAAATAAGCACTTTAGATTTAGCTAATCAATCACTTTCAAGTGATTTAGCAAGTAGGCAATTTTTAAATGGAATTATCTATGGAGATTTTGAATATGAAAATGAAAAATCTAAAAATGATTATATAAATAAATTTAAAATTACCCCAAACGATATTAGTTTGTATCAATATCTTACAGAAAAAGAAAGTACATATAAGATTAAAGAATATTTAGGTACTTATTATATAGAAGATGTTAATGGAACAAGTGAAGTAAATGCTGTAAACAAAACAGAAAAAAGAGTAATAACTTATGAATTTGTGAATCGATAAGTAAGTATAATATATTTAAAATTTATGTTATAAGTATTAGATAAATAAAGGAGGAATAAAAATGAGTGATACTTTAATAACAATAATTGCAATAGCACTAGCAGCAGTATTAATGTTTGTATTTCCACTAATGACAATGTCTGATAGAACAGATGATGTAGCACAATTAACAGTGGAAACAGCTACAACAGAATTTGTTGATACAGCAAGATCAACAGGTAAAATTACAAAAGCTAATTATGATAAATTTATAGAAACAATAACCTCAACAGGGAATACTTATAATGTAGATATGGAAGTTCAAGTAAAAGATGATAACCTAGGTAAAAAAGTTTCACAAGCGACTGCCGATAAAATAGGTGAAAATGTATATTATTCTGTTTATACTTCACAAATTGAAGAGGCTATTAATAGCAAAAATGCTGCATATTTTTGTAAAGAAGGAGACATTGTTTCTGCAAGTGTAAAAAACACAAATCAGACAATTTCACAACAGTTAAAGAACTTTTTTTACACAGTAACTGGAAATGATTCATATACAATTGCCGCTGAACATGCAGGAGTAGTTACAGCCAATGGAAAATAATAAATAAAAGATATAAAAGGGGATAGCTTGTAATTGTAATATTGCAAGCTATTTAAACTAATATAATAAAGAAAGGTATAAAATATGAAATTACAAGGGTTAGCTGTTATAGCAATTATTATCATATTACCAATGACTATTATATTGAGTTCATATTCACAAAGCCAAATAAAAACATTACAATTACAAACACAGTATGATTCTAAATTGCAAAATGCTACATATGATGCAATTAAAGCATTTCAATTGAATATGTCTAATAGTAGCACATCAGACTTGGCAAATTCTAAGATGCGTGACATAAAAGCATCAGTTAATACTTTTTATAACTCATTAGCAAGTCATTTTAATATGGTTGGATATGGAAAAGATGTATTACAAAATTATGTTCCAGCAATCGTATATACTCTTTATGATGGATATTATATTTACTCCGCTACATTAGATGCAGAAGATAAATTTGACGAAAATGCAAGTTATAAGAATGGGGAAAGCATATATGGATTAAAACCTTATATATATTATAGTTGTAGATATAAGCCAAACGATAATAGTGATTTTGTTATAACATATTCTTTAGATAGCTATATTACAATACAAGGAATCATTGATCGGAAATCCTGTTAATGAGTCAGGTTATTTATTAACAGGGGTGAATAAAGATAATTCAAACAATTATACATATAGAGGAGTAGAAATTCTGAAAGAGGAGTCAATAGAAAATTTAAAACAATATGTATATGAAGCAGGTGCAACACCTTCTTCAGGTGAAGGAAAAATAATTTTGGTAAATAATAATTTAGCAGGAAGTATTAATAAATATTTTTGCAGAAAATTAAACGGAGTTAAATATTATATTAAAGAAAACAATGGAGTATTTGCAGTAATAAATGATACTATTTATAAACAAAGTGATATATCTGAAGATAATATAAAAAATAATACCAATGCTATAAAATATTATGAACAAGCATACAATATTAAAAAGTTTATAGGAGACAATAGAACTTTACAAAATTTAAAAGTTGAAGATGCTGTTGATAGTTTGGGCAATAAATATACTACAGAAACATATTATAATTATGGCAAGATATTTGATGAACTTTTTGATACAACAGGAACATATATTGAAGACTCTAATTCTAATTTTAATGCTCATAAATTACAAGTTATAAAAAATTCAATAGAAAGCAATTTAATGGTAGCTATAGCAAATTATAATAATGTATCAACTTCGGGTGTAAATTTTCAAATGCCTAAATTACAAGATTATGAATGGGAGCAAATAACACAAAGCATTTCAATGATTACATTTCTTCAAGGATTAAACATAGGTGGGAAAATTTATAATGGACATGCTATTGTTACTAATAATAATAATGAAGAATATGTTTCAGAAGATTCAATTTATATTTTGGATAATCATTTGAATACATATTATAAAATAACAGATCCAGATTTGTTAAATGGTCATGACTTGTCTGCTCAAAATGCTACAGGAATACTGAATAGTGATTTTGAAAGAAGGACAGCAACAGCTACATATGGAACTGATGAATCAAAGATGGAAAAGACAATTTATTATTACCCAAAAACAGAGTTTGCTTCTTATAATTCAATTATAAATGATAATGGAAGTAGTAATAAAGAAGATGTTTCAGAAGATGTTTCAGAAGATGTTTCAGAATATGTGAATACGTTAGCAAAAAAACGGAAGCGGAAATGGATATAGATTAGCACAAATTTATTATATAGCATTAGGAAGAGAACGTTATGGAATGTATAGAGTAACAAACTTTTTTGAAGATGTTCAAGAAGATTTGAACAAAAAAGGTTATTAAATAAAAATGAAGGGCTAAAACAAAAAATGAAAAAAATAAACAAAGATTATTTAATATCAGCGGTACTATTTATTATAATAATAATTATTAGTTGGAATTTTATAAAAGGATTTAATTCATATGATACATATAAAATGTATCAATTAGGATATGTAAAATACGCAAAACAATTATTTTTTGCGGATGGAAGAATATTTTCAGGTTTTTATATATTAATAGCTCAATTGTTTAATATACTTGAGGAAGATTTATACCATTTTTCCATTATTCTATGTATTATTATTGTTGTTGGAAATATAATTTATTTTAAAAAGTTGTTGTTAAAAATATCTGATAAGAAATTAAATGACTATTTAATGTCTATATTAGCATTCATTACAATATTTAATTTTTCGTATGTAGATAATATGAGATTTATAGAAATGCCAATTATTGCATTAAGTATATTTTGTTATATGATAGCAGCTAAAAAAGCAGTAATAGATAAAAAGAATATGAAAAGTTTGGTATACCTTTTAATTGCAGTATTTATGTATCAAGCAACCATAAACGTTTTTTTTATAATGACTATATTTTTGTTATTACAGAAATATAAAACAATTGATAATCAAGTTATATTAAAAGCAATTAAGATTTTAGCTTTAAGTATAATTCCAATTATTGTAAATTATCTATATATGGAGATATATGGAAGCTTGTTTGTTTATACAGAAAGAGGAATGATAAATATTAAAATGATTCCTTTGAAGTTTATTGATAGCATGCTTACTTTAGTAAATGTATTTATTTATTCGAAAAGTGTTCTGCCTAAGTATTTTTATTGTATAATGATAGTAATTAATATAATACTACTATTCTTGCTATTATTTAAATATAAAGAAAAGAAAATTTACGATACATATTATTCAATAGTTGTAATACTAATAGTTTCTTTTTTTTCATGTTTACCAGTTATATGGTTTTTTACTATTGAAGATATAAATTCTTCGTTATCAGGTAGATTGTTTTGGGCTGTTGGTGCTACTTATGGATTTATGATGATACTGGTATATTTGAATACAGATTTAATAGAAAAAAATATATATAAATTTGTATATATCGGATTAATACTTATATATGCAGTTGTTTTATATTATGGCATGAATAATGTAATGAAAGAAGAAAGAGCAAAAAATGATATGGATAGAAGTATATGCTATATGATTAAGGAGAATATTGAACAATATGAGAAGATTAATAATTGCAAAGTAGACAAATTAAAAATAAAAGTTGATGTAACATTTGAAGGATTATCAAAAGATAATGAAAAATTTAGCAAAGAAAGAAGTTATATAATGTCAGGGATGTCAATAGGAAAATTATTAGAATTTTATTGTGGAATGAAGATGGTTATTCAATATATACCTGAAAAAGTAATCAATTTTAAAAAGAATATAGATTTTTATTATGAAGAAGATATAGCTTATGTGTATATGAATATTTAGATAATGTATATAAAAATAAAAAAAGTTAATACTAATAATAGCAAAAATTAAGGAGAATTTTATGAAAAGAGTCTTAAAAATGCTATTATTAGTATTTTTTTTAATTATTATATATGTATATACATTATTAATAGAATCAATACCAAATGAATTAGTGATATTTGAGGGAGAAAATATTTCAATGAAAACATTATTAGGCATAACAATAAAAGATAAAAATAATCAAACAATTGAAGTATCATCTAATAATGGAAATTCATTAAGTAATGAAACTGGAAAGAAATCTTTAGAGGTTAGTTTATTCAATAATATATTATTAAAAAACGTAGATGTAAGTGTATTACCAAAAGCTACAGTAATACCAGTGGGAAAGATAGCAGGATTAAAATTGCATACAAATGGAGTATTAGTAGTAGGAATGTCTGAAATAGAAGGACAAGATAAAAAGAGACATAAACCATATGAAAATACAGGAATAGAAGAAGGAGATACAATAATAAAAATAAATGAAACAGAGATAGGATCAACTAATCAATTAATAGAAACTGTAAATTTATCAAAAGGAAATAGTATACAAGTAAAATTTATTCATGAAGAAGAAACAAAAGAGTGTAGTATAACACCTGTACAAACAAGTAGCAATGAATATAAATTAGGATTATGGGTAAGGGACAGTGCAGCAGGAGTGGGAACAGTTACTTTTTATGAACCATCAACAAAAACATTTGGAGCACTTGGTCATGGAATTACAGACATTGATACAAATGAATTAATAAATATTGCATCAGGAGAATTTATAACTACCAGAGTACTAAATATTACAAAAGGAGAAAGTGGAGAACCAGGAAAGATACAAGGAACAATAGAAAATCAACAAAACATAGGAACAATTAGCAAAAACAGCAAATTTGGAATTTATGGAAGAGTAGATAACTTATCTAGTTTAAATGTTGATACTTCAAAGAAAATGGAAGTGGCTTTAAGGAATGAGATACAACTAGGAAAAGCAACAATTTTGTGCAGTTTAGATAATCAAAAACCACAAGAATATGAAATAGAAATACAGAAGATCTATACAGAAAACAATTATGATAACAAAAGCATGCAAATTAAAGTAACTGATCAAAAATTAATTGAAAAGACAGGAGGGATAATTCAAGGAATGTCAGGTTCACCAATTATTCAAAATGGGAAATTTGTCGGAGCTGTAACTCATGTTTTGGTGAATAATCCACAAGAAGGATATGCTGTATTTGGAGATATTATGTTAAAACAATCAAAATCTGTACAACAATAATTAAAAGTTCATAAATAATTTATTATATGAGTGTCTAAAATTAAAACAAACAATTGATAAATGAGACAAAATATCACTATAGGTAAAAAAATGTAAAAATATGCAAAAAAATATTGCATATTTTTTTTAATGATAGTATAATGAGCATAGCTTTTGTTAAGTATACAGAAATAAAATATTCAAATTTTAGTATTTTGGGAGGTGATAAAATGGAACAAGAGTTATTGAAAAAGATATTAAAAGAAGTCGAAAAAATAGGTGAATTATCTAATAAAGTAGATAGATTAGAAAAGAAAATAGACAAGATAGATGAATTAGAAATAAAAGTAAATAAAATAGATGAGTTATCAGCTAAAGTAGACAAAATAGATGAGTTAGTAGAAAAAGTAGATAGATTAGAAAAGAAAATAGATAAGATAGATGAATTAGAGGTAAAAGTAAATAAAATAGATGAGTTATCAGCCAAAGTAGATAAAATAGATGAATTATCAAATAAAGTAGATAATCTAGGAAAAGAACTAAAAGATTTCAAGAAGGAAGTATATCAATTATTTGAAAAGAATACGAGAGAAATAGCAACAGTCATAAATCAACTATCAGAAAGTATAAGTACAAAAAATCATAGAAATTCTGAAGAAACAAAGCAAAGATTAGAAAAAAATGATAAAGAACATAGAATTTATGAAGCACAAATAGCAAAGTTGCAATTGACCACTCAATATTTAGAAGAAAAAGGCAAAAAATTAGCATAAAAAATACACATATAATGTGTATATATGTGTATTTTTAGCTAATTAGCATAGGACCTATTTTAGTTACTGTACCAGCACCAAGAGTCATGACTATATCATTTTGTTCAATATTATTTTTTATGTATGAAACACATTCATCAAAATCTGGAATATATTTTGCTTCCTTACCTAAAGAATTTATTTTATTAACTAAATCTTTAGAACTAATTCCATAAATATTTTTTTCTCTAGCAGCATAAATATCTAAAACAATTATATGATCGAATGAAATTAAGGCATTTGCAAAATCATCTAATAAATTTTTTGTTCTACTATAAGTATGAGGTTGAAAGATTACCCAAGATTCATGATATTTTTTATTCTTTAAAGAGTTAGCAGTTGCTTTTATTTCTGTTGGATGATGACCATAATCATCATATACACTAGCTTTTTTATCAATTTTTCCTTTATATTCAAATCTTCTATGAGCTCCTGTAAATTTCGATAAAGCAACTTTTATATCAGAAATACTAATACCATATTCTATTGATAAAGATATACAGGCCAAAGCATTTAAAACATTATGAGTTCCAGGAACAGATAATTCTATAGTATCTAAAAATTTATTATTATGATATAAATCAAATTTAGCAAAACCATCTTCATTAAAAGATATATTTTTTGCTGAAAAGTTGACATTTTCATTTTTTATTCCATAAGTAATTGCTTTTGCTTTTGTATAATTTGGTAATTCTAAGCAATTAGAATCATCACCATTTATAATTAATAATCCATTATCTGGCAATAATTTTGTATACTTAATAAAAGCATTTTTTATGTTATCAAAAGTTTTAAAGTAATCTAAATGGTCATTATCAATATTTAATATAATTTCAGCTTTTGGACTAAATTTTAAAAAACTTTCTACATATTCACAAGCTTCAATAATAAAGTGCTCACTACTTCCTACTTTATAATTTCCATTAATTTGTTTTAAAAAAGCACCAACTTGAATACTAGGATCTTGTAAACCTTCTAGAAAACAAAGAGAAATCATAGATGTAGTAGTTGTTTTTCCATGAGTTCCAGAAATACAAATAGTATCTTGATAACAACGAGTTAATTCACCTAAAAAATCAGCTCTTTCAATAGTTGGGATATGTAATCGTTTGGCTTCTAACATTTCAGGATCATCTTGTTTTATAGCAGCAGAATAAACTACAGCATCAGATTTAGCAACATCATCTAAAGAATGACCAATTGTAACATGAATTCCTAGATTATTTAATTTATTTGTTGTTTCAGATTCAACCCAGTCAGAACCGGTAACATGAAAACCAAAATTCTTTAAAATTGCGGCTATTCCACTCATGCTAACTCCACCAATTCCAATCATATGAATATTTTTATATTTTTTTATATTATCTATATTTGGCATTTAACTACACACTCCTCTTATATAACGTTTCAATTATATAATTATATCTAGAAAATTTCAATAGTTTATTAAAAAATATAGTGTAATATATGCTAAAAAAATATAAAAGGTGAAATGTTTTATAAAAAGTAAAAATAAAATTTAAAATTTTGTAAAAAAAAGAAGGAAAAACTTTTTTTATGAAGAATAATATAATTGTACATAAGATTAAACGAATATGTACAAAATATATTTAAAACTTAAGGAAGGCGGTGCACGCAAAATGCAAATAACAGATGTACGTTTAAGAAAAGTAAATTCAGAGAACAGAATGAAAGCTGTTGCTTCTGTAACATTCGATAACGAATTCGCAGTTCACGATATTAAAGTTATCGAAAGCCAAAATGGATTATTTATAGCTATGCCTAGCAGAAAAACTCCAAACGGAGAATTCAAGGATATAGCTCATCCAATCAATGCTGAAACTAGAGAGAAAATTCAAAAAGCTATTTTAGAAGCTTATGAAGCTCCAGAAACAGAAGAATCAGCAGAATAATAAATAAAAAGCACTTTTACTAGTGCTTTTTTTGTTATTGCCTGTAACCTTTTTTGTTGTATTTTTTTAAAAAGCTTGAAAAAAAGCAAGAAACAAGATAAAATAAATAATAGTTTAATTAATAAGTAAGGTGATAAAATTGTTTTTAATTGCAGGATTAGGAAATCCAGAGGAAGATTATAGCAATACAAGGCATAATATGGGCTTTGATACAATTAATAAATTAGCAAAACAATATAAAATAGAAGTTAATAAAAATAAATTCAAAGGATTATATGGAATAGGAAATATAGAAAATCAAAAAGTAGTGCTTTTAAAGCCACAGACATTTATGAATTTAAGTGGAGAGAGTATAAAAGAAGCAATCGATTTTTATAAAATACAAAAAGAAAATATAATAATTATATATGATGATATGGATGTAAAACCAGGAACCATAAAGATAAGAAAAATAGGAGGTCCGGGCTCACATAATGGAATGAAATCAGTTATCCAAAACATCAAAGATAAAGAGTTTACTAGAATAAGAGTAGGAATAGGAAAACCAGAAAATAAAAGTGATATGATAAAATATGTAATAGGAAATGTTTCAGAAAGTGATAAAAAAATACTAGATGAAGCTACTACTATAGCTAAAGATGCTGTTATAGAAATTTTAGAAAATGGTGTTGACAAAGCTATGAATAAATACAATTAAAACATAAAAAGGAAGGTAAATATGACAGAGTTATTAATACAAGAAAATCAAGAAAAAAAACAAATTGCATTAGTAGAAAATGGAAAATTAATAGAATATTATGAAGAAGATAATAAGACAAATAGAAGAGAAGGAAATATTTATATTGGAATAGTAAAAGATATTATAAAAGGGATGCAAGCAGCTTTTGTAGATATTGGAACAGAAAAAAACAGCTTTATACATTTAAAAGATATTTTACCAAAAATAGATGAAACAAAAGAAACGCAAGATGAAAATATAAAAATTTCAGATATAATAAAGCCAAATCAAAAATTATTGGTTCAAATAAAAAAAGATAGTAACGAAAAAAAGGGTGCAAGAGTATCAACACATATTAATTTACCAAGTAAATATATAGTATTAATGCCTAATACTGAAATTATTACAGTTTCTCAAAAAATCGAAAGTGAAGAGGAGCAAAAAAGACTAGTTAAATTAGTAAAGGAAAACTTAGAACAAGGAAATGGAGCTATTATAAGAACATCTGCACAAGGAAAAGAAAAAGAAATTATCGAAGATATAAAAAATATTCAAAATAAATGGAATAAAATTATTGAAACAGGAATTAATCCTAATCAAAATAACCCAAAACTATTATATAAAAGTGAAGATATTATAGATAAAATGTTAATGGATATGACAGATAAAGAAATATCAATAAAAAGGGGAAAAGATATATTTAATACTTATGACATAAATAAACAAATCGAAAAAATTCAAAATAGAAAAATATGGCTAAAATGTGGAGGATTTATAACAATAGATAAAACAGAAGCATTAACAGCTATTGATGTAAATACAGGAAAATATACAGGAAATAAAAGTTTAAGACAAACTATTTTAAGAGTAAATCAAGAAGCAACAATAGAAATAGCTAAACAACTAAGATTAAGAGATATAGGTGGAATTATTATTATTGACTATATAGACATGAAGAATCAAGAAGATAGAGAAATAGTAGAAGAACTTCTAAAAGAGGAATTAAAAAAAGATAGAACAAAAACGCAAGTAGAAGGTTTTACAAAATTAGATTTAATGGAAATGACAAGAAAACACATTTGTAGCCACAAAGAATGAGACAAGAGGGACAGGTCTTAAATGTCTCATTTATATGTAAAGAGTAATATTGAAAGTATAAGAAGTTATAAAATGAAAATGAGACATTTAAGACCTGTCCCTCTTGTCTCATCTCAGAAAGGAAGAAAAAATGAACGTAGGATTTGTATCACTAGGATGTAGCAAAAATTTAATTGATACTGAAGCAACTATTGGAAAATTTAAGGAAAATAATTTTAATATTGTGAATGATGAGAAAAAAGCAGATATAATAGTAGTAAACACATGCGGTTTTATAGATTCTGCTAAGGAAGAGGCTATTAATACTATTTTAGAAATGGCAGAGTATAAAAAAGGAAGATGTAAATATTTGATAGCAATGGGGTGTTTAGTTCAAAGATATTATGACGATTTAATAAAATTACTTCCAGAAGTAGATTTATTTATAAAAATAGATGAATATAATCAGTTATGGGACAAAGTAGAGGACTTAGTAAAAAGAAATATTGTAAATAAATCGGAAACTAAAGCCATAACAAAAATAACAGAAATTCCACAAATGCCAATGTTTGAACAAGGTGAATTTTTGGATAGAGTTGTTACAACTGGTAAAAATTTTGCTTATTTAAAAATTGGAGAAGGATGTAGTAATAATTGTACATATTGTGCAATTCCATATATAAGAGGGCCTTTTGTTAGTAGAAAAAAGGAAGATATTTTGCAAGAAGCCAAAGAACTTGCTAAAAAAGGAATTAAAGAGCTAATTGTAATAGCACAAGATACAACAAAATATGGAGTAGATTTATATGGCGAAAGTAAGTTGGCAGAATTGTTAAAAGAATTAAGTAATATTAAAGAAATTAAATGGATCAGATTTTTATATTCATATCCAGAAGGAATTACAGATGAATTAATTGATGTAGTATCTTCTAATAATAAAATTGCGCATTATTTTGACATACCAATTCAACATATTTCTGATAGAGTACTAAAAAGAATGAACCGAAGAACAAGTAAAAATAATATTACAAAATTAATAGAAAAAATCAGAAATAAAATACCAGATGTAACATTGAGAACTAGTTTAATTGTAGGATTCCCAGATGAGACACAAGAAGATTTTAATGAGTTATTAGAATTTGTAAAAAAAGCCAAATTTGATAAATTAGGAGTTTTTATGTATTCAAAGGAAGAAGGAACACCTGCTGCAAAATTGCCAAATCAAATTCATGGAAATACTAAAAAGGCTAGATATAGAAAAATAATGGAACAACAAAGTAGAATATCGAAAGAAAACTTAGAAAAAAAGATAGGAAAAGAATATGAAGTTTTAATAGAAGATATATCTTTTGACAAAAAATATTATATAGGAAGGACAATACAAGACGTTCCGGAAATAGATGGGAGAGTTTATATAAGAAATACTAATATAGATAAACCAGATAACATTATAAATCAATTTAAAAAATGCAAAGTTATAGATGTAAGTAATTATGATTTAATAGCAAGATTTAAATAGTGGAGGAAAATATGGATAGAGATTTGGATAAAGAAAAAATTATTGAAAAAATGAGAAGTCTAAGAGATAAAAGAGACTTAGAAATTTTAAACCAAGATTTAGAAGAGGTTAATTTAGATTCAGATTATCAAAAGGAATTGCCTGAAAATAAAGTATTGAATATTAAATACTTAGGAAAAATAGAGATAAATAATGAACCGAAAGATATTTATTTAGTATTAGAACAAAAACAGAAAGATGATGGAAGCAAAATTGAAATAGAAAGATATTGTACAGAAGATGGAGAAGTATTAGGAGGAAACAATAATTCTGATCAATTTAATTTTATAACACCAAATGAAAAATATAAAGATGTAGAAGGTTTAGTAGAAAGCTTACAAAGCTTAGATAAACAAGGAATTTTAGATTTAAACGAAATAGAGCAAGAAAGATTAGAACAAGTTGCAAAAGAATTAGGAATTACTGTTGAGGAAATAAAGAAAATAAGTGAAATAGATTCAGAAAAAACAGTGGAAGATAATGAAAAAGAAAATTTAGAAAAAGATAAAAATCCTGATAAAGAAAAGAAGACTTTAAGTAAGAAACAAGTAGAAAGTATTTCTACAAAGCAAGAAATAAAAACAGAGCAAAAAGTGACTGATAAAGATACAATGGCATCTTTACTTAATGTACAAGGAAAAGGGTATAGAAAAATTGCAATTGTATATTCTGATAAATTTAAAGAAGCGGGTAATACTACTAAATTTTCATTTGTAGGAATTAAACAAGATGGTTCAGCAGAAAAAATTGATACAATAGAACAAGCATACGGAACTAATCCTACTAAAAATGTACATAGTGTTAATAGAGACGGAAGCAAAATAGAAGAAGAAAAAGTAAATTCTATTTTTAAAATAAAAGGAAAAACAGAAACACAAATTGCAGTTGATATAGGAAATATGGGAACTATAGAGCCATCATTGGTTAGAACACCAGCGCAAGACAATGAAGAAGCAATAAGCATACCAATTGAAACTTCTAATATACGACCAACTACAAGAGAAACAAGAGAACTTATGAATAGAAACAGAAATACTAGAGTAAAAGAAGAAATTAAAAAAATAAAAGCTCATGAAGAATTAGGATGTGAAGATTTTTCTATAAAAGATATTGATGATAATCCAAACAATAATACACATGAGCATCAAGAATTTAGCGAAGAATATTTAGATAAATGTTCATCTGAAATATTATCAGAAAGTGAAACTATAGCAAACACATATAATAGAAGTGATGTAAAAGCATATGTAAAAAGATATCTAGAAAATGGTAATGAAACAATTGATACAGAAGATCTAATTAATAATGTATCAGAAGAGATGGAACAAGAGGCAGAAAAAGAACATCCATTACACCAAAACACAGATAGAGATTAAAAGAAAAAGTCACTAGAAGATAGTGACTTTTTGTGCTATTATAAAATAAATATTGATTATAGAAAAATTTTAATGTTAATTTAATAATCAAATGTTAAAATATAAAAAGGTGATAAATATGAGAATTTTAATAATAGAAGATGAATTTAATTTAGCAGATGTTATTGCAAGTAGATTAAAGAAAGAAAAATATACGGATTTGAGATATTAAATAAAATTAGAAAAAAAGGAATAAAATCAAAAGTTATAATGTTGACAGCAAAAAACTTATTAGAGGACAAACTAAATGGATTTGATAATGGATAATGGAGCAAATGATTATGTAACAAAACCTTTTTACATTGATGAACTAGTAGCTAGAGTAAATGTACAACTACGAAATGCAGATTTATTAGATATGGCAAAATCAGAAAATAAAGTTAAAGAAACATATAATAATGAAGATTTATCAAATATGGAGTAAATGCAGAATTATACAGGTTCAACATGAACCACAGTTTTATATACTTTATCTAGATTATCAACTGTAAGTTCTAAGCTATCAGCTAATTTGTGACTTTCAAAAGTAGACATATTACCATCAACGCTAATAGTAATAAAAACTAAATATTGACTACCAACTGGAGTGGATACAATTTCAGAAATTTTTTTTATTTCTTTGTAGCTATGTGTTATGTCTAAAATAAGATCTTTTGTTTTATCATCTACACTAATATCCATTAAAACATTATAACTTTCTATAAAAATAGTAACACCAGTATAGCAAATCCAGACAGAAATTCCAATTCCAACAATACTATCAAGCCAATATATTCCTGCTAAAGTAAGAATTACAGAAATTAGAGTAAAAGTAGTTACAATACAGTCATTTCTATGATCTTTCATGTTGGCTTCAAGTAGAATACTATTATATTTTTTATAGGCTTTTAGAGTGTAAAAAAATAAAAACAATTTAGTAACAATTGTTGCAATACATACAGCAACCAAAAACCAAGAAAATTGAAGTTTACTGCCTATAATTAAAGTGATAATAGAATCAAAAAACAACTTAGCTGAAACAAGAATCATAGCAATACTAATAAACATAGAAAAAATATATTCAGCTTTTCCATGACCTAAATTGTGATCCTCGTCATTTGGTGTACTTGCAATTCTATTACCGATAAAAGTCATAAGAGAGGCAAAAATATCTCCTGCACTATTTACGCTATCTGCAATCATAGCTTGACTTTTGCTTATAAAACCAACTGTAGCTTTTATTATTAATAAAAAGATATTACCAATTATTCCTAAGATACCAGCCTTTTTTGTATCTGCAAATTTTTCTTCCATTTATATCGACTCCTTATTTAAATATTTTATGATTATAACATATATAATATAAGTAAAAAAGAGATTTTCGAAATTTAATTTCCTGAAATCCATGTAATTTAGCCATGAATTATAAAATTGTAGGTTGAAAAATGCTAAAATTATAAATTTGCAAAAAAAAACAATAAGTGCTATAATGAAAAAAATACAAAAGTGAAAAACGTTAAAGAGGTGAAAAGATGGCAATACTCACAATTATATATATATTAGTATTTATTATATTTGCCTTAATAGCATATGCAATACTACAAATAAAAATGTTTGGAATGAAAATAAAAGATTTTTGGTCATTTATAGAAGCAAATCAAATGTTAGATAAATTATATAAATTTGCAAGGCAATATGAAAATATGTCTCCGCAAGAACAAATCATTTATTTAGCTGAAGCTGAAAAAATATTTAATGCATTTGATAATGTACCAGATACATTATGGGAAGAAGAATATGATAAGTATAAAGAAGTATTAAAAAAATATAAAGATATAAAAATGTTAAGGTGGGCCTCAACATCAAATAAGAGTGAATCTTAAAGATTCACTCTTATTATATTTTTATAATAACTAAACTAAATGCTAGATAAGCATATCTAAATGCTTTTTTCATAAATAATCTAGATTTTAGAATTTCAAAAGATTCTGACAAAGCACAATATTTATCAACAAATGTTAGAATAAAGCCTTCTATAGATTTTGGAAATGCTACTGTAACAGGCCACATATGTTTTTCAATTATATCTTTTTCTTTATCATTTAAATCAAACAATTTAGATGCGTTTTCACAAGCTGTTTTTCCATGAGTAAAAGCATGTAATCCTTTTCTATCAGGTTGTCTTTTTCTCCAATCATATAAAAATAGATCATGCAACATAGCTGCTCTTGTTGCAGATTTATAATCTAAATTTAACTTTTTACAAATACAATAACAGTGGTATGCTGCTGTATAGCAATGTTCAAAACAGGTTGTTTCGTAATGCTGTTTGAAATTTTTCATTTGTTGAACTGTATCATTTGTTATTAAAGGATATATAATATCTTGAAATTCTTTATTTTGACTTATTATATCTTTCTTATATTGTTCCATAAAAACCTCTTTTAATTATGTACTTCTTTTAAATTATAGCACAAACAAAACATAGATTGCAACATTTTATAAATTTAATTTATGGGTTTAATGCCTCATGTCATCTTATGCAAAGAACCAAAACTTAGATTTATTATTTAGAAATATTAAAAACTAGTTTGTTAATAATATTTCTAAAATTTGAACTGCATTAGTAGCAGCACCTTTTCTTAGATTATCAGCTACTACCCACATATTTAAGCCATAAGGAACACTAAAATCTCTTCTAATTCTACCAACAAAAACGTCATTATTACCATTTGCTTTAGAAGCAATAGGGTATTGTTCTTTTTCTATATTATCTACTAGAATAATTCCAGGAGAATTTTGTAACAACATTCTAACATCATATAAATCAAAATCTTTTTCAAATTCAACATTAATAGATTCACTATGGCAATTAACAACAGGAACCCTTACTGCTGTTGCTGTAATTGGTAAATCTGGTTTTTGTAAAATTTTTCTTGTTTCATTTATCATTTTATGTTCTTCTTTTGTATATCCATCATCCATAAAAATATCAATATGAGGGATACAGTTATTGTAAATAGAATATGGAAATTTTTTTAAAGAATCCCCATAAGATTTATTTTCTAAATCTTCTATGCCTAAACGACCACTTCCAGAAACAGCTTGATATGTTGAGTAGACAATTCTCTTAATATGATATTTATTATCTAAAAATTTTAAAGGAATAACAGCTTGAATAGTAGAGCAATTTGGATTAGCAATAATTCCTGTGTTATTAAAAATTTCTTCAGGGTTTATCTCTGGAACAACTAAAGGAACTTCTGGATCCATTCTAAATATACTACTATTATCAATAACAGTACATCCACTTTTAACAGCTATTGGAATATATTTTTTAGAAACTTCACCACCAGCACAAAATATAGCATAATCAAAAGATTGCTTAAAAGAGTTTTCAGTTAATTCACAAAGAATATAATCTTCACCTAAAAAATTAATTTTTGTACCAGCAGATTTCTTAGAAGAAAATAATGTATAAGTTACATTAGAAAAATTTTTTTCTTCTAAAACTTTTAATACAGTTCTACCAACTAAACCACTACTGCCAACAATTGCAACTTTATATTTTCCACGCATATAAAATACCTCCGTTTATTTTATCTATATAAACATATGCAATAAAAATGAAAAAAGTTATTTTTTATTTTAAACGTAACGAAAAAATAAATAAATTTGAATGAAAATATTGCATTAATTTGTCAACAATAGTATAATATAAAAAGTGGCATAATAATATTATAAAAAGATCTTAAAAAAGAGAGGGAAAAAAATGGATTATTTATATATACTAAGAGAAGCTTTGGTCTGGATTATAACAATATTTTGGTTATATCAACTATTAGTAAGTTTATGTTCTTTAGTAAAAATAAAAGATAAACCTTTAAAAGTAAATAAAGACCATAGATTTATGGCAATCATACCAGCACACAACGAAGAAGCTGTTGTTGGAAATTTAATTGAAAGTTTAAAAAAGCAAAATTATAATAAAGATTTATATGACATTTATGTAATTGCAGATAACTGCACAGATAACACTGCAAAAGTAGCAAAAGAAGCAGGAGCAATTGTATATAAAAGATTTGACGAAACAAAAAAGACAAAAGGGTATGCCTTAAATTGGTTTTTACAACAAAAAATAGAAGAAAATGCTCCATATGATGCATTTTTTGTATTTGACGCAGACAATATAGTGCACCCAGATTTTATTAAAAATATGAACAAAAAATTGTGTCAAGGTGAAGATGTTGTTCAAGGATATAGAGATATAAAAAATCCAACAGATAGCTGGATTACAGCAGGATATGCTATTTTCTATTGGACAATGCACAGATTTTATCATTTAGCAAGATATAATTTAGGATTATCACCATTACTAAATGGAACAGGATTTATGGTAAGATTTGATGTAGTAAAACCTCAAGGATGGGATACAAAAACATTAACAGAAGATATAGAATTTTCATTAAAAAGAATAATAAAAGGCAAAAAATTAGGATGGGCAACAGATGCAATATGTTATGATGAACAACCAGTAGGATTTGTTCAAAGTTGGTCACAAAGAAGTAGATGGACAGTAGGCCATATTCAATGTATTCATGAATATACAAAGAAATTAGCTATAGCGGCAAAAGAAAACAAAACAATGATGAATTTTGATGGATTACTATATATAGTAGGAAGTATACCAATGTTTATTCTTACATTGTTGTTACTAGCAACTAACTTTTTAATGTATGCAGGTGATGGAATGACACAAGCAGAATTAATGATGAATATGCTTAGATATTTAGTTCCAACATTTTTATTACCAATTGCAACAGGAGTTATTGCAATGTATTTAGATAAAAGACCTATTAAACCAATGCTAAAAGGTTTAGCATGTTATCCATTATTTATGGGATCATGGTTGCTAATCAACTTTAAATGTTTATTCAAAAGAGAGACAACATGGGAAAAGATTAATCATGTTAGAAATATAAAAATAGCAGATGATGGTTTACAAGAAGGATTACAAGAGGAAAGAAATTAAAAATATAAACACAAAGAAAGTTGACTTTTAAGCCAACTTTCTTTAATATTTACAAAAAGGAGAAGAAAATGATAAAAGAATTATTAAAAAGAGAAAATTTATTACATATAGCAATAATTTTATTAGGAACAATATTAATTCTAATACCAGCTTTTCATAGTAATATATGGTTTGATGAATCATACAGTGTAGCAATATCAAATCATTCTTTTAGTGAAATATGGACAATAGGCGGAAATGATGTACACCCTATTCTTTATTATTGGATGCTTAAAATAATAAATATTTTATTTGGAAGCAATATAATTATATATAGAATTTTTTCTGTTTTAGGAATTGTTGGATTAGGAATATTAGGTTTTACTCATATAAAAAAAGATTTTGGAACAAAAACAGGGCTATTATTTACATTTTTTAGTTTCTTCTTACCAGTTATGTTAAATTATGCGTTAGAAATTAGAATGTATTCATGGTCGATTTTCTTTGTTACATTAATGGTAATTTATTTAAATAGATTTATAAAGGACAAAAATACTAAAAATTTAATTCTATTTGGAGTATTTAGTATAGTAAGTTGTTATATGCATTATTATGCTCTTGTTTGTGCAGGAATAATTAATTTAGGATTAATTATTTATATAATTAAAAATAGAAAAAGCATAGAAAATAAAATAATAAAACAGTTCATTTTAGTAGAAGCGTTACAAGTGATACTATATATTCCATGGATGTTTTACTTTATAAAACAACTAACAAGAGTAGGGGGAGGATTTTGGATTAGAATTGAATTTCCTCAAATATTAATTGATATTATAAATTTTCAATTTAAGGGAAGTTTAGAACAAATAATACCTACAATTTTTGCTAGTATACTATTGATTTATATTTTATATATTATTATAAAAAATATAAAAAAGAAAGAGAATATAAAAGAAGGAATAATACCAATAATAATATATATATTGGTAATTGCAATAGCAGCAATAGCTTCATTAAAATCACCTATTTTATATGCTAGATATTTATTTCCTATATCAGGACTTCTAATTTTTTCAATTTGTTATTTTTTAGCAAAGGAAAATAAAACATTTATTATAGGAATGATATGTGGTGCAATTTTAATAATGTCAGTAATGAATTTAAAGGAAAATATTGAAGAAAATTATGATATTTCTAATAATGAACCATTTGCTTATTTAGAAGAGAATTTACAACCAGAAGATATAATAGTATATACTAGTATAAATAATGGAGGAGTAGTAGCAGCATTAATTGATTCAAATCAGCAGTACTTTTTAAATGTGGATAATTGGACTATTGAGGAAGCATATAAAGCGTATGCTCCACAAATGAAAGTGGCATATAGTTTTGAAGAAGCTATGAAAGAAGCAAAAGGTAGAATATTTATAATTGATGATGGTAGTTTAAGTTGTTATAACAGATTAGAAAATAAAGAAGAATATAAACAAGTTGAAATCAAAAAATTTGAACCGAAATATAAAGAGTATACTTACCAAATTGTAGTTTTGGAAAAAATAAAATAAAAAACTATAAAAAAGCTTGCATTTATACCAAAAATTGGGTATAATAACAATGGAAACTATGAAAGACTTAAGAAGAGTGGGAACAAATCCCACTCTTAATTATTAGAAAAAAATAAATACTTATGATTAGATATGTTAAAAAGGAGGGATATTTTGGCAAGTATAGAAGAGAGAGTGGAAAGCTTATTAAAAGAAAAAATTGAAGCAATTGGATATGAACTATATGATGTAGAATATAGCAAAGAAGGTAAGAATTACTTTTTAAGAATATTTATAGATAAAACTGAAGGAATTGACTTAAATGACTGTGAAAAAGTGAATAATGAAATAGATGAAATTTTGGACGAAGCTGATTATATAAAAGAGCAGTATTTTTTAGAAGTTTCTTCTCCAGGTATAGAAAGAATCATAAGAAAAGAAAAACATCTAAAAAAATATATTGGCCATGAAATTAATATTAAGTTATTTAAAAAAGATAAAAACGGAAACAAAGAATATCAAGGAATTTTAAAAGCATTTGACCAAGAAAATATAGAATTAGAAGAAAATATAAAAATTGAAAGAAAAAATATAGCACAAATTAAAACAGTATATAATTGGTAAAGGGAGGAATAAAAATGAAAGATCAAGCAATTGATAACAAAGAATTAATTTTAGCTTTAGAAGAATTAGAAAAAGAGAAGGGAATAAAGAAAGAGTACTTATTAGAAGCAATTGAAACAGCATTAGTAACAGCATATAAGAGAAACTTTGATTCATTAGAAAATGTAAGAGTAGAAATGGATCATCAAACAGGAGCAACACATGTATATGCTATTAAAGAAGTTATGGAAAAAGCAAACGATGAAGATACAGAAATTAGCTTAAAAGAAGCTCAAAAGATAAACCCAGACTTAAAAGAAGGGGATACAGTTGAAACAGAAATCGTTCCAAGAGATTTTGGAAGAATAGCAGCACAAACAGCAAAACAAGTTATTATTCAAAAATTAAGAGAAGTTGAAAGAGAAATAGTATATAATGAATTCAATGAAAGAAAAGGAGAAATAGTTTCAGGACTTATTCAAAAAGCTGACCATAATATTGTCGTAATGGACTTAGGAAAGTTAGAAGGAGTAATGCCTTTAAAAGAACAAATTCCTACAGAACATTATAAAGTAAACGACAAAATAAAAGGGTATGTTTTAGATGTAGAAAAAGGAGCAAAAGGTGCTCCACAAGTAATAGTATCTAGAAGTCATCCGGATTTTGTAAGAAAATTATTAGAATTTGAAATACCAGAGATATATGAAGGAGTAATAGAAATAAAAAGTGTTTCAAGAGATCCAGGATATAGAAGTAAGGTTGCTGTTTATTCACCAGATCAAAACATTGACCCTGTAGGATCTTGCGTAGGACAAAAAGGAGTAAGAATTCAAAATGTAATTAATGAATTAAATGGAGAAAAAATAGATGTTATTGAATGGAATGAAGATCCATCTATTTATATAGCTTCAGCTTTACTACCAGCAAAAATATTGGCTGTTGACATTAAGGAAGAAGAAAAATTTGCGCAAGTTGTCGTACCAGATGATCAATTATCTTTAGCAATTGGAAAATCAGGACAGAATGCAAGACTAGCAGCAAGATTAACAAATTGGAAAATTGATATTAAGTCAGAAACACAATTTAGAGAAATGATAATAAAATCACAAGAAAGTGATAAAAAAGAAACAGAGGAAGAAACAGAAACCGAATAAAAATAAAAAGCAGACATACAATAAAGGAGGGACAAATATATGAAAAATCAACCAACTAGAACATGTATGGGATGTAATGAAAAAAAAGCAAAAAATGATTTGATAAGAATTGTTAAAAATAAAAATGATGAAATTAATATTGATAGAACTGGAAAATTGGATGGAAGAGGAGCTTACATATGTGACAACGTCCAATGCTTAGAAAAGATAATAAAATCAAAGAGATTAGAAAAAATATTTGATAAAGAAATATCAAATGAAATATATGAGAAATTAAGAGGTGTAATTCTTGATAAATAAAAAGATATTAGGATTAATAGGATTATCAGCAAAGGCAAGGAAAATAAGCTTTGGATCAGATAGTGTGGAAGATAGTATAAAAAATAGGAAAGTTAATTTAATAATTGTAGCTGAGGACTCTTCTGAGAGGACAAAAGATAAATTTAAATATTTAAGCGAAAAATATAAAGTGCCAATTATAATAATTGGAAAAATAGAGGAATTAAGCAAAGCAATTGGTAAATCAAATAAGGCAATATTAGGAATTGAAGATATAAACTTATCAAAAGAAATTCAAAAAATAAATAATGGGGGTGAAGTTATTGGGTAAGATAAAAATATATGATATAGCAAAAAAGCTAAACTTAACCAGTAAAGAAGTATTAGAAGTAGCAAAAAAGCTGAATATTAATGTGAAAAGTCATTTGAGTGGAATAGAAGAGGAAGAAGCGAAAAGAATTGAAGATGATATAAACAAAAAAGAAAACAAAAAGCAAGAAAAAGAAATAGTAAAAAAAGAAAAAATAGGAACAAAAAAGGAAGAAAAAGCACCTGTTATTATTAGAAGAGAAGTTATTATTTCACAAGAAGCAGAACAAACAAAAAAGAAAGAACCAGTAAAAAAGGAAAATAAAAAGAACAATGTAGGATTTGTAGAAAGAAAACAAAACAAAGACTATAATATTGTGTATAGAAATAAACCAAGTAAACCTATGACAGTTAGCGAGCTATTTGGACTAAAAAAAGAGGAACCAAAAAAAGAAGAAAAAGTTAAAGTTGAACAAGAAAATAAAAAAGAAGAAATGAAAAAAGAAGAAGTAAAAGAAGTAAAAAAAGAAGAAACATTAAAAAAAGTTGCATTAGATTCTAAACCTCAAAAGCAAGAAAGAGAAAACAAAACGATTGGAAGAGAAAATAAAATGAATAGAGAAAATCGAGACAATAGACAAAATAGAAATAATTATAGCCAAAATTCTAATAATTATAATTATAATAATAACAATAGAAATAATAATAGGTTTAACCATAATAACAATAGATTTAATAATAATAATAATAATAACAGCAATAATAATGGCAGATTTAATGGTAATAATAACAATAACGGAAATAATAGGTTTAATAATAGAAATAATAATGATAGATTTAATAAAAGACCTTTAGACGAAAAAGGGATTGAAAAAAATATTAAAAATATCATGTCAGTTGAAACTGTTGAAAAAGAAAGTGTTAGAGAATATAATAGAGGAATTGATAAACAAAAAAATAATAATAAATTTGAGGAAAATAAAGGGAAAAAATCAAAATCAAGAAGAAACAATTCAGCAGGAGATTTTGATGAAGGAAAACTAAAAAGCTTGAAACAAGCAAACAGATTGTCAAATATGTTTGATGAACAAGATGGAGGAATGTTAGATTATTATGATTTAACAACAGAGAGAGGTAGAAGAGGCAAAAAGAGAAAAAATCAAAATCAAGAAGAGAGAACAAAACAAAAAATATTCCGATTAACAGAAATTGAAATTCCAGAAACAGTAACTGTAAAAGATTTAGCAGCAGATATGAAAAAAACAACTGCAGAGGTAATAAAGAAACTATTAGGATATGGAATAATGGCTACAATTAATCAAGAAATAGATTTTGATACAGCTTATTTAATTGCACAAGAATTTGGAATTACAGCAACTAAAAAAGAAACAGTAACAGAGGAAGATATATTGTTTGATGATTCTGAAGATAAAGAAGAAGAATTAGAAACAAGACCTCCAGTAATTGTTGTAATGGGGCATGTTGACCATGGAAAAACATCACTTCTAGATGCTGTTAGAAAAACAAATGTGATTGAAGGGGAAGCAGGAGGAATTACACAAGCAATTGGTGCATATAAAGTAAAAGTAAAAGATAGAGAAATTACTTTCTTAGATACTCCTGGACATGAAGCATTTACAGCAATGAGAGCTAGAGGAGCTCAAATTACAGATATTGCTATTTTAGTTGTAGCAGCAAATGATGGGGTAAAACCTCAAACTATAGAAGCTATTAATCACGCTAAATCAGCAGGAATACCTATTATTGTTGCAATAAATAAAATTGATTTACCAGATGCAAATATAGAAAAAGTAAAACAAGAATTAATGGCATATGAATTGGTTCCTGAAGAATGGGGTGGAGATACAATATATGTACCAATATCTGCTAAAAAAGGAGAAAATATTGACCAATTATTAGAAATGGTACTATTAGAAGCAGATGTATTAGAATTAAAAGCAAATCCACATAAACAAGCAAAAGGAGCTGTTATAGAAGCAAGATTAGACAAATCAAAAGGAGCAATTGCTACAATGCTTGTACAAAGAGGAACTTTAGATGTAGGAGATACAATAGTAGTAGGCTCATCTATAGGAAGAATTAGAGCGATGAAAGATGATAAAGGAAAAAGTGTAAAAGCTGCAGGACCATCTACACCGGTAGAAATAATGGGACTAACAGAAGTTCCAGAAGCTGGAGATACTTTCTATGAAGTTAAAAATGAAAAAATGGCTAAACATTTAATAGAAAGAAGAAAACGTCAAGCAAGAGAAAAAGCAATTAACAGTGCAACAAAAGTAACATTAGATAATCTATTTACACAAATGGAACAAGGAAACTTAAAAGTGCTAAACCTAATTGTAAAAGCAGATGTACAAGGATCTGTTGAAGCAGTAAAACAAGCAATGGAAAAACTAGAAAACGAAGAAGTAAAAGTAAAAGTAATTCATGCAGCTGCAGGCGCTGTTAATCAATCAGATGTAACACTTGCAAAAGTATCAAATGCTATAATCATAGCGTTTAATGTAAGACCTGATAATATGGCAAAAGAAATGGCAGAAAAAGATGAAGTAGAAATAAAACAATATTCTATTATTTATCAGGCAATAGAAGATGTAGAAGCTGCGATGAAAGGAATGCTAGATCCAAAATATGAAGAAAAAGTAATTGGAAATGCAGAAGTAAGACAAACTTTCAAAATATCTAATGTTGGAACTATTGCAGGATGTTATGTAATTTCAGGAAAAGTAGAAAGAAATGCGGGAGTTAGAGTGATTCGTGAAAATGTAGTAATACATGATGGACATTTAGCTACATTAAAAAGATTTAAAGATGATGTAAAAGAAGTTACTAAAGGATTTGAATGTGGAATTCAAATTGAAAATTATAACGACATCAAAGAAGGAGACGTAATAGAAGTATATATTATGGAAGAAATTAAGAGATAATGTCCCTTTTTAGGGATATTTCTCTTATAAAAGGAGGAAAAATAAAATGCCAGAAAATCAGAATAGATTAGGACGCATTGATGAAGAATACAAAAAAGAAATAAGCCAAATCATTAGTTATCAATTAAAAAATCCAAATGTAACAGGATTAATTAGTGTAACAAAAGTAAAGGTAACTAACGACTTAAAATATGCAAAAGTATATGTAAGCATTTTAAATTCAAAAAATTTAAAAGAAACAATGGAAGGATTAAAGAAATCTTCAGGATTTATAAGAAGTGAATTAGCAAGAAAAATAAATTTAAGAAATACCCCAGAAATTTTATTCGAATTAGATGATTCTTTAGAATATGGAGCAAAGATTGATAGCATATTAAAAGAAATTATGCCTAAAAAAGAAGAGGAGAAATAAATATGACATTAGATGAAATATTAAAAGAAATAAAAGTGGCTCAAAATATTGTAATCTTAACACATGAATCTCCTGATGGAGACGCTATAGGTAGTAGTTTAGCTATGAGACTTATGCTAAAAGAATTGGAAAAAGAATGTGATGTTATTATTCCTGAGTATTCTAGACTATTTGACTTTTTACCAGGTATTGAGACAATAAAGAAAGAATCAGAAATAAAAAACTACGATTTAGCAATTGCAGTAGATTGTGCTGACATAAAAAGAATAGCTAAAAAAGAATATTTTGAAAATGCTAAAAAAACAATAGTAATTGATCATCATGGAAGTAATAATATGTTTGGAGATTTAAATTACGTAAATCCTGTTTCTCCAGCATGTTGCGAAATATTAGCAGGAATAGCAGAATATTTTAAAATGAAAATAACGAAGGAACTTGGAACATGCATAATGACTGGAATAATAACAGACACAGGAGGATTTAGACATGATGGAACAAATTCAGAAACATTTGAATTTGCAGCTGAATTAGTAAGAAAAGGAGTTAACATTCCATATATATATAAAAGAACCTTAAATACTAAAACTAAGGCTAATTTTCTACTAACTAAAAAGGTAATTGACAGAATGGAGCTATTAGAAGATGGAAAAGTAACATTTACATATATCACTATTAAAGATGAAGAAGAAGTAAATGCAGAACCGGGAGACCATGAAGGACTAGTTGAAATAGGAAGAGACATTGAAGGTGTAGAAGTTTCAATATTTGTAAGACAAAAAGAAGAAAATGCTTTTAAAATTTCATTGCGTTCAGGAAATGAAGTAAATGTTTCAGATGTATGCTTGATGTTTGGTGGAGGAGGACATCCACGAGCAGCTGGAGGATTAATACAAGGAACTCTAGAACAAGTAAGAGAAAAAGTCTTAAAAGAAGTAAAAAAAGCATTGTAAGGAAATAAAAAAATGGATGGAATATTAATAATAAATAAACATAAAGGATGTACATCTCATGATATAGTACATAAAATAAAAAAAATAACAAAAGAGAAAGTGGGACATACAGGTACTTTAGATCCAATGGCAACAGGAGTGTTGCCATTATTAATAGGGAAAGGAACATTGTGTTCAAAATATTTAATAGAACACGATAAAACTTATAAAGCTACACTAAAATTAGGAATTGAAACAGACACAAAAGACTTAGAAGGAAGAGTGATACAAGAACAAGCCGTTGATATTAAAATTTTAGAAAAAAGCAATGTCGAAAATATATTAAAGAGTTTTGTTGGAAAACAAGAACAAATACCTCCTATATATTCTGCAATAAAGGTTGACGGAAAAAAGTTATATGAATATGCTAGAGAAGGAAAAGAGGTTAGAATTCAGCCAAGGACAATAGAAATATATGACATAAATTTAGAAAAAATAGATAGAGATAATAAAGAAATTGTATTTAAAGTAAGTTGTTCAAAAGGAACATATATTAGAAGTTTATGCTCAGATGTTGCTAAAAAGCTTGGCACAATAGGTTGTATGTCAGATTTAGAAAGATTAAGTGTTGGTAGATTTGATATTACTGAATCTATAACTTTAGAAACAATAAATAATAATATAGAAAATATTAATAATAATTTAATAACAATAGAAAGATTATTTGATAAAAGTAAAAACATAAGATTAGAAGATAAAAAATTAAAATTATTCTTAAATGGAGTACAATTAAAAGTAAAAGAAAAAGATGGAGCTTTTAAAATTTATAATAATAACAAATTTATAGGTATTGGTTGCATAAAAGATAATATTTTAAAAAGAGATATTATTATAATATAAAACCTTATATAGCAATAAAGAATGTAAAGTAAAATGTTTTGTTATTTAGTATATTATAAAAATCACTTTCATATATTTAATTAAAAATATATGAGGAGTGATTTTTTTGTATTATATTCAAGAAACTGACAAGCCTAACTCTATATTAAAATTATTTAATATAGTGAAACTCAAAGAAAATAAAATAATATTACCAATAGAAGCTGAAGAAAAAATGGATTTAAAAAAGAGTAAAGTATTGGCAAATAAAACTAAAAAGATATTAAGCAAAACAAATTGCAATAAGGTAATTTTAAGTAAAGAAATAAAAAAACAACAGGATTATCAAAATTATTTATATACATATAATTTTGATATAATAGATGGAAGATGGTTGTTTGAAGTATTAATGCTTAAATCTTTAAAATATATAATAGAAAAGAAAAATATGAAAAAAGAAGAAGTGTCAATATCAATATTGGTAAATGATATCAATGACAATATTTTAGAAAATATAAAAGAAATAGTAAAAGAATATAAAAAAATTAATATCGTAACAAATCATATAGAAAAATTTAAGAAAATAGAAAAACAGATTTTAGAAAAAGAAGGAATTATGTTAGTAATTAGTAACAATAGAAGAAAAAGTCTTTTAAAATCTAAAATAATTTTAAATATTGATTTCCCAACAGAACTGATTAACAAATATCAAATATATGAAGAGGCAATTATTGTTAATTTAAAAGGAAATGTTAAAATAGAGAAAAAAAGATTTAATGGCATAAATATAAATGATTACGAGATATGTTTTAAATATGAAGATGAATTTGACTTTGAGAAAAAAGAAAAATACAATAAGAAGGATATATATGAAGCAAAAATTATAAAAAAACAACCGTATAAATTTATAATGAAGAGAATTGATGAGGACCAAGTGAAGATAATAGAATTGGTGGGAAATAAATCAACAATATAAAAAAGTAATGTTTACTATGTATATGATCAACATGCATACTATTTAAATGAACTGTAATATATTTAATCTAAATTACTAAAATTTTATTTAAAAGCTTTTCTTTTTTTACAAAATATAATATAATGTACATGCATAAATTTATAATTGGCAAGGAGGGAATAAGATGCCAAATAATAGTAGAGAAAATAGAAGTAATAGACAAAAAAGTAATGAAAAAACAAGAAAATACAGAACTCAAAATAAAAAAAGAAAAACTGGTAAAAGAGCAAAAGCTAAAAAAGTAGATGATTCTACTAAAATGTACAAACCAGTTGAGAATAAAAAAGCGAAAAAAGTGAAGAAGGAAAAAAAGCATCCAAAATTGAGAATGGCAATAAAAATAATGTTAGTTATATTTTTATTACTTTGTGTAATAGGTGCAGGAATTGTAGCAGGAATGTTTTTTGGACTATTTGGAGACGATTTTGAAATAACAAAAGAAGAATTAAAAATAGGAGCATCTAATTCAGTTGTTGTAGACTCAAATGGAGGAGTTATTGCTAATTTAAGTGGTGATGAAAAAAGAAAAGTAATTAAACTTGAAGATATGGCAGATTACTTACCAAAAGCATATGTTGCAATTGAAGATGAAAGATTTTATAAACATAATGGAGTAGATTTAAAAAGAACAGCAGGAGCAATATTACACACTGTAACTGGTAATAGTTCGTATGGTGGTAGTACAATTACACAGCAATTAGTAAAGAATATAACAAAAGATGATGAATCTTCAGGACTTGCAGGAATTTTTAGAAAAGTAAAAGAATGGGCAAAAGCTTATCAAGTAGAAAGAATGATATCTAAAGATCAAATATTAGAATTATACTTAAATATTTTATATGTGGGTGGAGAAGGAAATCTACATGGAGTAGAATTAGGAGCAGAATATTATTTTAATAAAAGTGCAAAAGATTTAAGTTTAGCAGAATGTGCATTTTTAGCAGGAATTAACTCATCACCTAATTATTATAATCCATACAAGTTAGCTTCAAGTAATGACACAGAAGAAAAAAGAGATGAAAGAATAAAATCAAAAGTATTAACAGTATTAGCTAAAATGAAAGAATTGGGATATATTCAAAATGAAGAAGAATACAATGAAGCTGTAAAACAAGCAGAAGAAGGATTAAAATTTGAAAAAGCTGCTATTGCAACAGGAACTACTTATTCTTATCATACAGATGCAGTAATAGACCAAGTAATTAACCAAGTAATGGATGAAAAAGATATTTCAAGACAATTAGCAGAAAATTATGTGTATAGTAGTGGATTAACTATTCATTCAACAGTAGATTCTACTATACAAGCTAGACTAGAAGAAGAATATGCAAAAGAAAAATATAAAAAGACGAGCCCTAGTAAAAAGCAAACAACACAATCTGGAATGGCTATTATTGATTATAAAACAGGAAATGTTGTAGGAATTGCAGGTGGTTTAGGAACAAAAGAAGGAGCTGGATGGAATAGGGCAACTCAAATGAAAAAGCAAACAGGTTCTTCTATAAAACCAATAGCAGACGTGGCTCCAGCATTAGAAGAAAAGGTAATTACTCCTGCTACAGTATATGATGACGTAAAAACTGATTTTGGTGGAGGATATACACCGAAAAATGATGGAGAAAGATATAGAGGAATTATTAATATAAGACAATTTATAGAAACTTCACAAAACATACCAGCTTTAAAAATAATGAAAGAATTAACACCAGAAAAATCTATTCAATATCTTAAAAAGATGGGAATAACTTCATTAGACGATAAAAAAGATAATGTATTATCATTAGCAATTGGAGGTATGACAGACGGTGTTAGTCCATTAGAAATGGCAGCAGCATATGGAACTATTGCTAATGATGGAATTTATATTACACCAACATTCTATACTAAAGTAGTAGATAGTAGTGGGAACACAGTATTAACACCAAAACAAGAACAAGTAAGAGCAGTTTCAGAACAAACAGCATATCTTACTAAAAAGATAACTCAAGAGCCAGTAAATAGTTCAAGAGGAACAGCTACTTATTGTAAAATATCAGGAATGGATGTAGCTGCAAAAACAGGAACAACTGACAAGAGTTATGACAGATGGTTATGTGGATTTACGCCATATTATTCTGCCGCAACATGGTTTGGATATGATGACAGTGAAGAAGTAAAAGGATTTTCTCAAAATCCAGCAGGTCAAATATGGGATGCAGTAATGACAGACATTCATAAAAAGTTAGCAAATGCATCTTTCCAAAAGCCAAGTGGAATTGTAGAACAAACAGTTTGTAGAACAACAGGATGTTTAGCTACAACAGGATGTACAGATACTTATAAAGAAATATTTGCATCAAATAATATACCTGAAAAATGTCAAGGACATGGAAGTCAAAAATTATGTACTGAATCTGGAAAAGTAGCAAATGAGTATTGTCCAGAGACAAAAGTAAACAATTATGGTGCGACAGTACCAAAAGAACAATTAAAACTTTGGACACCAATAAGTGGAAAAAATAGTTCTTCCGGAACAAAAGTTGAAGAAATTTGTGATATCCATAAGAAACCAGAGGAAAAACCAAAAGAGCCTGAAAAACCAAAACATAATACAACAAACACAGGATCAGAAACCACAACAAATACAGGTGGAAATACAAATACAAGTGGAAATACAAGCACAGGTGGAAATACAACGAATACAGGTGGGAATACAAATACATCTGGAACTGAAGATCCAGGTGCTGAAACATAATATTGTAATATTAAGCAATAAAATTGCCAAAATTAATATTTTTGGCAATTTTAGTAAAAGGAGAGAAGTTTATGGATATATATTTTTATAATACACTTACAAGACAAAAAGAAAAATTTATACCAATTGACAAACAAGAAGTAAGAATGTATTCTTGTGGACCAACTGTTTATAAAAATGCAACTATAGGAAATATAAGAACTAATATATTTCAAGATGTTTTAAGACGAGTATTGAGATATAATGGATATAAAATAAAGCATGTTATGAATATAACAGACGTTGGACATTTAGTATCAGATGGAGATGAAGGAGAAGACAAAATGCTAAAATCAGCAAATGAAGAACATAAAACTCCTTTAGAAATAGCAGAACATTATACAAAGCTATTTTTTGATGATTTAAATTTATTAAATATAGAAACACCAGAAATAATATGCAAAGCAACAGAACATATAAAAGAGATGATAGAATATGTTGAAAAATTAATAGAAAATGGATATGCATATGAAACATCAACAGCAATTTATTTTGATATATCAAAATTAGATAAGTATCCTATATTATCAAACTTAAATATAGAAAATCAAAAAGCTGGAGCAAGAATTGAAGTGGATCCAGAAAAACGAAATCCTCAAGACTTTGCATTATGGATAAAAGCACCAGAAAATCATTTGATGAAATGGGATAGCCCATGGGGACCAAGCTATCCAGGATGGCATATAGAATGTTCAGCAATGGGAAAAAAATACTTAGGAGAGCAATTTGATATTCATACAGGTGGAATTGATTTAATTCCGACTCATCATGAAAATGAGATTGCACAAAGCAAAGGTGCTTGTGGAAAGATACCAGCAAGATACTGGATACATGGAGAATATTTACTAATTAATGGTGGAAAAATGTCAAAAAGTCTTGGAAATGTATATTTAGTTAAAGATTTTATAGAAAAAGGATATGATCCAATAGCATATAAGTTATTTAGTTATTCATGCCATTATAGAAATAAACTAAACTTCACATGGGAAGGATTAGAGGCGGCATCAAAGTCATTAGAAAGATTACGTAATAGTTATCAATTAAATTTAAATGGAACAGACAAATTAACAATTGAAGACAAAGAAAAATTAAAACAAATAGAAGAAGGCTTTCATAAAGCTATCAATGATGACTTAAATATGCCTCTTGCAATGAGCTTCGTTTGGGAAGCTGCTAAATTTGAAAAGAAAAATCCAGAAATTGCAGAAATTCTTACTAAATTTGATAATATTTTAGGGATTAAGATTAATGAAGAAAATTCAGGAAAACAAGATATCCCAAAAGAAATATTAGATTTGGTTGATAAAAGAAGAATTGCAAGAGAAAATAAAGAATGGAATAAATCTGATGAATTAAGAGACTTGATAAATCAAAAAGGATATGATATCAAAGATACAAAACAAGGAACTGAAATCAAAAAAAGATAAGGAGGAATTTAATATGTCAATATTATTACCAGGAGGAGCAGGATATATAGGAAGTCATACAGCTGTAGAGTTATTAAAAGCAGGAAAGGAAATAGTTATAATAGATAACTTTTCAAATAGCAAACCAGAAGTATTAGATAAAATAAAAGAAATATCAGGAAAAGATTTTAAATTTTATGAAATAGATTATTTAGACAAAGAAAAGTTAGAAAAAGTATTTGAAGAAAATAAAATAGAAGCTGTATTAAATTTTGCTGGTTATAAAGCTGTTGGAGAATCTATTCAAAAGCCATTAGAATATTATCATAACAATATATCAGGATGTTTAGTTTTATTAGAAACTATGAAAAAATATGGAGTAAAAAAATTCATATTTAGTTCATCAGCTACTGTGTATGGAGAACCAGAGAGAATACCATTAACAGAAGATTGCAAAATAGGAGGAACTACAAATCCTTATGGAAGTTCAAAATTATTTATTGAACAAATATTAAAAGATTTATATGCCTCTGATAATTCTTGGGATATTTGTATTCTAAGATACTTTAATCCAGTAGGAGCTCATGAATCAGGATTAATTGGTGAAGAACCACAAGGAATACCAAATAATTTGATGCCATATATTGCAAGAGTAGCAGCAGGAACATTAAAAGAATTATCTGTATTTGGAAATGATTACAATACACCAGATGGAACAGGAGTAAGAGATTATATCCATGTTGTAGATTTGGCAAAAGGACATGTAGCAGCTTTAAAAAAATTGGAAAAAGAAGGAGAAGGGTTATATATTTATAACTTAGGAACTGGAAATGGTTATAGTGTATTAGATATGGTAAAAGCTTTTGAAAAATCAACAGGAAAAGAGGTACCATATAAAATAGCTCCAAGAAGAGAAGGAGATATTGCAACTTGTTACGCAGATCCTAAAAAAGCAAAAGAAGAATTAGGATGGGAAGCAACAAAAACACTAGAAGATATGTGCAAGGATTCTTGGAGATATATAGAAAAAAATAGTTAAAAGAGAGGAAAAAACATGATAGACTTTAAAGAAAAAATAGCAGAAATATTAGCAGATGCAACAAACTTAAATGAAAAAGAATTAGAAAGCTATATAGAAATGCCAAAAGATTCCCAAAATGGAGATTATGCATTTCCATGTTTTCGTCTTGCAAAAGAGTTACGAAAGGCTCCTCCAGTAATTGCTAATGAAATAAAGGAAAAAATAGAAACTACACCAGAAGAAATAGAAAAAATGGAGGTAGTTGGAGGATATCTAAATTTCTATATAAATAAAGATATAATAACAAAAGAAGTGTTAAATCAAATAGAAAATAATAGAGATAACTATGGAAAGTCTAAAATTGGAAAAGGGAAAAATATAGTAATAGATTATTCATCACCTAATATAGCTAAACCATTTCATATTGGACATTTGCGTTCAACAGTAATAGGAGGAGCATTATATAAAATATACAAGCATTTAGGATATAATGTAACAGGAATAAACCATTTGGGAGATTATGGAACACAATTTGGAAAATTAATAGAAGGCTATAAACTTTGGGGACAGGAATATAATATAGAAGAAAATCCAATAGATGAATTAACTAAAATATATATAAGAATAAATAATCTATGTAAAGAGGACGAAAAAGTCTTAGAAGAATGCAGAAATAATTTTAAAAAGTTAGAAGATGGAGATAAATATTGTGTAGAACTATGGGAAAAATTTAAGAGTTTAAGCTTAAAAGAATTTCAAAAAGTATATGATTTATTAGGTAGTGAATTTGACTCATGGAATGGAGAAGCTTTTTATTCAGATAAAATGCCAGAAGTTATAGAAATATTAGAAAAAACAGGAAAACTAATTTCGTCACAAGGAGCAAAAATTATTGACTTAGAAGATAAAGGAATAAATACTCCATGTATAATAGAAAAATCTAATGGTTCTACAACATATGCAACAAGAGATTTAGCAGCAATTTTATATAGAGCAAGAACATATGATTTTGATAAAGCTTTGTATTTAACTTCATATGAACAAGTACTACATTTTAAGCAAGTATTTGAAGTAGCAAAATTACTAGGAATAGACAAAAAATATACAGATGGATTACAACATATACCTTTTGGAATGGTATTACTTCCAACAGGAAAGATGTCAACAAGAGAGGGAAAAGTAATAAAATTAGAGGATTTGTTAAATGAAGCAATACAGAGAGCTAAAATAATAATAGAAGAAAAAAATCCTAGTTTAGAAAACAAGGAAGAAATAGCAAAAAAAGTAGGAATAGGAGCAGTAATATTTAACGATTTATCAAATAGTAGAGTAAAAGACGAAATATTTGAATGGGATCAAATATTAAACTTCCAAGGAGAAACAGGACCATATATACAATACACATATGTAAGAACAAAAAGTGTAATAGAAAAAGCAGGGAAAATACCAGAGTTAAAAAGTGTACAAATAAAAGAATTATCAGATGAATATTCACAAAATATAATAAAATTAATATACAATTTTGAAAATGTATTAAAACAAGTAACAGAAAAAGAAGAGCCATCTATTCTTGCGAGATATTTAATAGATTTAGCAAAAGCATATAGTGGATTTTATAATGAGAATAAAATCATAACAGAAAATAAAGATACACAAAATGCAAGAGTCTATTTAACTTATGCAGTAGGACAAGTGCTAAAAATAGGAGCTAACTTGCTTGGTATAGAAATGCCAAATAAAATGTAGTAATAAAAAAATAGTCTTTTTCAAAAAATATTTAGAAAGAAGGAAATAAAATGTCAAAGGAAAAGAAACATAAAAAAGGTTTAACAGCTTTTGGAATAATTGTACTAGTACTAATTCTTATATTGGCAATAATAATAGGTGGAACATATTGGTATATAAATAGTAAATTATCAAAATTACAAAAAGTTGATATAGATGAAAATGATTTGAATGTTTCAGCACAAGCAGAGGAACAATTAGCTGATTATAGAAATATAGCAATATTTGGAATAGATTCGAGAGAAGATACATATGACAAAGGAAATAGAAGTGATTGTATTATAATAGCTAGTATTAATAATAAAACCAAGGATGTAAAACTAGTTTCTGTTTATCGTGATACATATGTTCAAGTTGAAGGGCATGGACTTGATAAAATAACACATGCATATTCATATGGAGAGGCACCACTTGCTATAAAGACTTTAAATACTAATTTAGATTTAAATATTAAAGAATTTGTAACTGTAAACTTTGATGCTGTAAAAGAAATTATAGACGACATAGGAGGAATATCAATGAATATAACAGCAGAAGAAGTACCTCATATATCTGGAATAACAAAGGCAGGAACATATAATTTAACAGGAGAACAAGCATTAGCATATGCAAGAATTAGATATGCAACAGGAGGAGATTATAAAAGAACAGAAAGAATGAGAGATGTATTAACTGCAGTAGTAAACAGAGTAAAGACATTTAATATTAGTCAATTAAATACACTTGTAGACCAAGTGTTACCAAGAGTATATACAAATATAACAGCAAATGATATATTTGGATTATTGCCAAGTGCTCCAAACTTTAAAATAGTAGAAAGTTTAGGTTGGCCATATGATACAAAAGGAAAGACTATGGATAGATGGTATGGAATTCCAATTACATTAGAAAGTAATGTAACTAGATTACATCAAGAGGTATTTGAACAAAAGGATTATTCGCCATCAGATACAGTAAAAAATATAAGTAATCAAATAATAGAAAAAACAGGATATAGTAAATGAAATAAAATATGTCTAATAACAATATTAATAATTTTGTTATTAGACATATTTTATACTATATTTGGATTTTCTAGCCCAAATAGTACACAATCATCTGGAATAAGTAGAAAAATAACAAATATTATATATGCATCTTCAGATGAGATACATTAAGCATTTGTATCCGGTAGAGCTTTAATGTTAATAGATGTTTTTATCGACACGTCTGGAGTAGTAACCGGAATAATATTCGTAAGTGGTATATTTAAAACGTATAAAATTATAACAAATAATTTTAAAATAACAGCAAAAACAATAAAATGTAATAATTAAGTTTCGAATTGTAATAAATAGAAAATATTACACTCCTTATATATGTTATTATTATATATAATGACACAAAGGGGTGTTTTTTATGTTAGGAATAGCAGTTTTTGATGATGAAAAAATAATAGTAGACTATGTAGGAGAGTTGATAAAAGAAAATTTAGACGTTAATGCGAAAATATATAAATATACCAAGTTAGAGGAATTTAAAGGAGACTGCAAAAAGGGAATACTTCAAAAAATAAATGCCATATATATAGACATAAAAATAGACTTATTAAATGGTATAGAAATAGCCAAAAAGATACAGCAGGAAAATCCTAAAATAAAGATAATATATATGACAGCATATAGTCAATACTCGGAAGCAATTTTTAAAACCAAACCAACATATTTATTATTAAAACCAATAAAAAAAGAACAAATAAAAAATCCTTAGAAAAAGCATTGCAAGAAGAAAAACAAAGTAAAAATATTCAATATTGAAGTAGAAAAAATAAGATATATAGAAAGTAATAAAAGAGTAGTTATAATTTATGAAGAAGATATAAAAAGACGTATATATGGAAAATTGAATGAAATAGAAGAAATGTTACCTAGTAATTTTGTTAGATATCACCAAAGTTATATAGTAAACTTAGAACATGTAAGAGAATTAAATACACATGAATTTGTTTTGCGTACTCGGAGAAAGAGTACCTGTTAGCCAAACCAAATATAGAAATACTAAAGAAATATTTATAAAGTATTTGAGTGAGGATATATGAAGTTTATACTAGCAACACTGATATTTGCTAATATTGGATGTTTATATAAAAATATAAAAAGGGTCAATTGAAAAAGTAAATTCTATTTGGAAAAAGTAAATTCTATTTGGAAAAAGTAAATTCTAGTTACCGAGTAAATGCTATTTATAAGCAAAGATTTAATGCTAAAACATTGATTTTTGCTTATTTTTAGTGTAAAATAAGGATATAGACAAGAAAAAAAGACGAACTTAAGCGAGTGAATTCAAATTAATTTTTTTTACCTGTAAGACTAATTTCTATTTACTTAATTGTGCTCACAACAGTGGCAATATGCAGTTAATGTAAATGCTTCTTGTTAGAATTTTTTAATATATATACTTATAATTGAAGAAGATAAGGCTGTAATGTGACCTCATCTTCTTTTATCTTTTGTATATTAAATTTATCTAAAGTATCTTTACCATAGAAGAATTCAAATGCTTCATAAGGAGTTTTTCCACCAAGAGATTTTCTTGGCACGGAATTTATGTGTGAGAACATTAAGTCAAGCTTGTCCTGCGTCAAATTTGACATAGATTTTTTCTTTAATATAATATCTCTTATGAACTCATGATTGTTTTCTACATGTGGTTTCTGGCTTGGCATTTGTGCATCACAATAAAATATGTTGCTTCTTATTTCGCCTGTTTCTGTGTTTACTTCAAACAGTTGTGGTTTTGCAAATTCAGAGCCTCTGTCTGTTAATAATAACCCAAACAATTTTTGATACATATCATCTCCAAGAAGTTCTTGAAAATAATTAAGTGAATTAGACATTTCTTCAGATGTTTTATGCTGTTTTAATCGTCCTATCATGAGTCCTGTGTTCTCAAATATGAATGTTTGAATATATGGACCTTTTTGATGATTATAAACTGTGTCCATTTCTGTTGTTGCATAAGTTGGATTATTCTTTACAAATTCAACATAATCATCATATTTTCTACCAGTATAATCTGCTGATTCAGATCTTTTCTTAAGCTTATTTTTCTTTGAAATTTTTCTTGCTACTTTTCTTCTTAAGTCAATATTAGTGACACACCAGTCTTTAAATAATCCCATTTCAATGTATGTATGTATGTATGTATAAATTGTTTTTTTACAACTTTTTATTTCAGAGCAACCATTACATGCACCAATAAACCTATCTCTTCTGAAGCATGGAACTTCTTCAAAATCAGAACATCTTCCAATACAAACTTTTACAGTCTTTATAATGTTTACATTTCCAAGGTGAGTATTCTGTTTGTGAATATCTACGTTTTCTGTTGTTTTTTATTTCTTTTCCGATTGTTGATTGACTTTTATTGAGTTCTTTTGCTGTTTCAAATTTTCTTAATCCTTTGTTGATGTTTTCTTCAATAATTTTTCTATCTTCTAAAGAAAGATGTTTACCATTAAAACCCATAATTAACCTTCTTTCCCAAGAAACATCTACTCTTTAATTATATCACTATAATTTAATCTTACAATAAGATATAATGTAACACTTATTTATATTGTACTTTAATCAAATAGAATTTACTTTTTCAATTGACAAATTATAAAAATACAAAAAATAGCAGACAAAAATAGTTGAAGTTAAATAAATGTTATGTTAAAATATAAAAGAGTAGGGGGAAGTTAAAAAATGTATATAAAGATTAAAAGAGGGATAGATTTAATTTTGGCATTGGGATTATTAATCATCTTTGGAATACCAATGTGCATAATAGCTATTTGTATAAAGTTAGAAGATGGTGGACAAGTTATATATAAATCTAAAAGAATGGGAAAAGGACTAAAAGAATTTAATGTATATAAATTTAGATCAATGACAACAAAAAGAGAAGAGTTACATAGTGATTTATCACATGAACAAATGGTGACAAAAGTAGGAAGAGTTATAAGGAAAACATCATTAGATGAATTACCACAATTATTTAACATATTAAAAGGTGAAATGAGCTTTATAGGACCACGCCCTTGGATACCAGAATATTATGTATGGTTTACAGATGAACAAAAAAGAAGGGCAGATGTTTTACCAGGAATATCAGGACTAGCTCAAGTAAGAGGAAGAAATGGCATTAATATATTTAAAAAAATAGAATATGATATAAAATATGTTGATAATATTAGTTTTAAAGAAGACGTTAAATTAGTATTTGAAACAATAAAAACAGTATTTTCTAAAGTTAATGCAGAAATATCAGAACAAGGAATAAAAAAAGAAATACATGATTTACAAGTTCAAAATGTTAAAACGGAAGATATAAAATATAAAGAAGTTGTATAGGAGAAAAAATGAAAGAGGATTTAGTTAGTATTGTAGTACCCGTTTATAACTGTGAGAAGTTTATAAGACAGACTATTAATACTGTCAAAAAACAAACTTATAATAATTGGGAGCTTTTATTAGTAAATGATTGTTCAACAGATAGAAGCAAAGAGATAATAATTAAAGAACTTAAAGATGATGATAGAATAAAATTATTAGAACTAGAAAAAAACTCAGGTGCAGCAATAGCAAGAAATAAAGGAATAGAAAATGCTAGAGGAAAATATATTGCTTTTTTAGATGCTGATGATTTATGGAATGAAGAGAAAATTGAAAAACAAATTAGATTTATGAAAGATAACGGATATGAATTCACCTTCACTGGATATGAATTTGTTGATGAAAACGGTATAGATAATAAAAAAATAGTAAAAGTTCCAGAAAAAATAAATTATAGACAAGCTTTAAAGAATACAACAATTTTTACATCTACTGTAATATTTGATGTAGAAAAATTAGGAAAAGGGTTAATAAAAATGCCTAACGTAAGACGAGGTCAAGACACAGCAACATGGTGGAAAGTATTAAAGACAAATATTATTGCATATGGCTTAAATGAAACTTTATCTTTATATAGAAGAAGTAATAATACATTATCAGCTAATAAAATGAAAGCTCTAAAAAGAACATGGAATCTATATAGAAACGTTGAACACTTAAATGTTTTTTATAGTTTATACAATTTTAGTTGGTATGTTTTTAATGCAGTAAAGAGGAGGATATAATTATGGAAACAGAAGTATTAGTATCAACAATGAATTTAAAAAGCCAACAAGAATTAGTAAAGAAATTAAATGTGAAAAAAAATGTAATAATCAACCAGACAAGTGACATAAATAATGTTAAAGATGTTATTTATGGGAAAAATAGACTGTATTCATATAATGAAAGAGGATTAAGCAAAAGTAGAAATAAAGCTATAATGAATAGTAATGCAGATATTTGTATTATTGCAGATGATGATTTAAAATATGAGAGTGATTATGAAGAAAAAATAAAAAATGGATATAAAAAATACAAAGATGCAGGTATAATAGCGTTTTATGTAGATAACGTAGATAAAAAATTTGAAAAGAAAAAGCGAAAAGAAGGAAAGATAAATCTTATTACTAGTATGAAAATACAATCTGTTCAAATAACATTTAAAAGAAAGTCAATAATAGATAAAAAAATAAAATTTAATGAACTTTTTGGTACGGGAACAGAATTATACTCAGGAGAAGAAAATATTTTTTTAGCAGACTGTATAAGAAATAATTTAAAGATATATTATATACCTGAAAAAATAGCAACAATACAAGATAATAGTTCAACTTGGAGAAAAGGCTATGATAAACAGTATTTTTATACCAAGGGAGCAACTTTTTATGCAATATCTAATATATGGTATTATGTTTTTATATTGCAGTTTGTGATAAGGAAAAGAAATATGTATGCAAATGAAATTAACTTAATGAAAGCCTTTAGATATATGATTGAAGGAGCACGAGAATATAAAAAATATACAAAGTAAAGAAATAGACATAAAAAAGTGAGGTAAAATGCGTTGAAAGAAGAAAAGATTGATTTTGTTATGTTATGGGTGAATGAAAAAGATCCTGAATGGCAAAAAGAAAAAAACAAATATGAGCAGAAAGAATTAAATGAGCATGAGAATGTTGATAATAGCAAAATAAGATATAGAGATTGGGAAAATTTAAAATATTGGTTTAGAGGAGTGGAAAAGTTTGCTCCTTGGGCAAACAAAATTCATTTTATAACGTGTGGACATATTCCAGAATGGTTAAATATTAATAATCCTAAATTGCATATAGTAAAGCATTCAGAATATATGCCGGCAAGAGCATTACCTACTTTTAATTCTAATGCAATAGAACTACTGATTCATAAAATTCAAGGATTAGAAGAAAATTTCGTCTTATTTAATGATGATATGTTTTTAACACAAAAAGTAAAAGAGACGGATTTTTTTATTAAAGGTAAGCCTTGCAATACTATGGCTTTAACCCCAATAGTACCAATGGAAAATGGAAAACATTATAAAACTGTTGCTAATAATATAGAAATAATTAATAAATACTTTGATTTTAAAAGTATATTAAAAAAAAATATAAAAAAATATACATCTTTTAAACAGGGAAAATATATATTTAAAACGTATCCACTTTTAATATATAATAAATTTGTTGGATTTGCGAATTTTCATTTACCATTAAGCTATAAGAAGTCAACATTTGAAATGGTGTGGACAAAGGAAGAAAAAAAACTACAAGAGACAGTGTATAGTAGATTTAGAGATTATGAAAATAATATAAGTCACTGGTTATTTAATTATTGGCAATTTGCAAGTGGAGAATTTTATCAGAAAAGTGTAAATTTTGGAAAAAATATTTTAATAAATGATCCTAAAGCATCAAAATTTATTATAAGACAAAAATACAAAACTTTAGGGTTAGGAGATTCAGAACAAATAAAAGATTTTGAAAATGTAAAAAACAATATAATAAAAAGTTTTGAGAGAATATTGCCAGAGAAAAGCAGTTTTGAATTATAAGAGAGGAAAAAGTGAAATGAGTGTAAATTTATGTTTTGTAACGGATGATTATTATGCTATGCCAACCTGCATTACAATTAATTCAATTTTAAAAAGCAAAAATAAGAATACAATTTATAATGTTTATATATTATGTAAAGATATAAGTGATTATAAAAGAAAAAAGTTTATGGAGTTAAATACTGAAACTTTAGAAATAAAAATTATTGATATAAATAAAGAAGAAGACTTTTCTGATTTTAAGATAGAAGGAATTCCTGCAACACCAACAGCTATGTATAAGTTTCTTATACCAGATATTTTGAATAAACTTGATAGAATTATATATTTAGATGGAGACATAATAGTCCAAGAAGATTTAGAGGAACTATATAATTGTAATATAGGAGATAATTATATAGGAGCTGTAAAAGATACAAATGGAATAGATTATGACTTTTTTGGAAAAAAAATATATAAGTATTTTAATTCAGGAGTAATGATAATGAATCTTGAGAAAATGAGAAGAGATAAGATATCAAAAAAACTTTTAGAATATAGAAAGTGTGGATATAATAAATTGATGGATCAAGATACATTTAATTTTGTTGTTAAAGATGCTGTTACATTATTGCCATTTAAGTTTAATACACAAATGAATACCCTTTCTGGAAAATTAATTAAAAATCATAATTATAATATTAAAAATTTTAAGAAATATTGGAATATTACAGAAGAATATACAGAAATAAGTGATGTTGTTAAAGATGCTGTAATATTGCATTATACTACGGCTAAGCCATGGAAATTTTATGATGGATATGGCAATGATGAGTGGTTTAAGAACTATATTGAAAGCCCATATGGTAAAGAAAAATTATACAGAAAAAGTTATTATGTTGATAAGATAGTTAATTCAACTACATTTAAGATTGCAAAAAGAATTAGCTATCCTATTAGTTTTTTCAAGAAAAATTTTTCAAATAGAAAATATAGAAAATTTCTTATTAAATTTTTATATAAACAATAGAAGGAGAAAAACTAATTATGAAAAATTCAAACATAAGATTAAATAAATTAATCTTCTATGTTAGTTATACTCTCATAATATTTAGCACAATGTTTAAGCAAGTAACAGGAATTAATAATTTATTAGAAACATTGAGTACTATAGGTATAATGCTGTTACTAATTAATTGCGTGAGCAACATAAATAAACTAAATATAAATAAAGTATTAATTTTGTTTATAAGTGTTTTGATGGCAGTAATTACTAAAATTACAAGTAAATCAAATACAATATTTATACTAATTCTTTTGATTATTGCTGCTAAAAATATAAAACTTGAAGAACTTATTAAATATGATTTAAAAATAAAAATACCATTTATGATAATTATTGTTGTTCTTTATTTTTTAAGGATGACTGATGTTAATTTACATTATAGAAATGGAATAATAAGGCATTCTATGGGATTTTCAAATCCTAATGTATTTAGTACATATATATTAGCTATTATTGTTGAATATTTATACTTAAGAAGAAAAAAAGTTAATGCTAAAGATCTAATTATAATAATTATTGGAATATTTATAATTGATTTCTATGCAGATAGTAGAACTCAAATTTTTTGTTTAATCATATTGGCACTAATAGTATATATTAATAAATATACTGGTAAGAAATTTCTTAATAATAGTATAGTGAATTTTATTGTTTCAAATATATTTATCATATTAACAATATTTAGTTTACTAATTATTTATTTTTATGGACAAGGTAATGATATAGTACAGGATATTGATGTACAAACATCTGGAAGAATAAAACAAATATCGGGAGTTTTTAACGAATATGATGTTAACTTATTTGGAAATAAATTGGATTTAGTAACATCATTACAGGCTAAACTTACAGGAAAACAACAAACAGCTCTTGATAATGTATATATTTATTCATTATTGTCTTACGGAATAATTCCTTTTATTATTATGTGTATAGCAATGAAAAAGTATATGAAAACTACGATTAAAGAGAATGAAGATATATTAAGAACAATAATGTTAGTTTTCTTGATAGGAGGGTTAATGGAAAGATTTTGTATAGAAGTACAATATAATATCTTTTTATTATATTTTTCATATATTATATATGATAATAAAAACAAGAAAGAAAAAGTTTTGGAGGAGTAATATGAGACGAACAAAAAATGCCATGAGAAATATAATATTTGGTTTCATAAATAGGTTGGTACTTATATTAGGGCCTTTTGTAATAAGAACGATATTAATAAAAAAACTTGGAGCTGAATATTTAGGATTAAGTAGTTTGTTTACTTCTATTTTGCAAGTGTTAAATTTAACAGAATTAGGGTTTAGTAGTGCGGTCGTATATAGTATGTATAAACCAATAGTAGAAAAAGATGTAGAAAAAATATGTGCATTGTTAAACTTTTACAAAAAAGTATATAGAATAATAGGATGTGTTATTTTAGTATTGGGAATTGCAATTATGCCGTTTATAAGGAATTTAATTAATGGTTCATATCCAAATGATATAAATATATATATACTATATGGTATATATTTGTTTAATACCGTAATTTCATACTTTTTATTTGCATATAAGGGGGCGTTATTGACTGCTCACCAAAGAAATGATGTAAATAGTAATATTAATTCTATAATGAATATAATTCAATATATAATTCAAATTTTTGTAATTTACTTATGGAAAAATTATTATGTATACGTAGTGATTTTTCCAATAATAACAATATTAAATAATATTTGGTGTGCAGTAAAAGTTAGTCAAATGTATCCGCAGTATTTACCGAAAGGAAAGATAAGCAAAGACTTAATAAATGATATGAAGAAGCAAATTAGAGGACTAATGATACAAAAGATATGCGGGACAACAAGAAACTCATTAGATAGTATTTTTATATCAGCTTTTTTGGGGTTAAATATGGTTGCTATATATAGCAATTATTATTCGATAATGACTGCAATTATTGGAGTAATGAATATAATAAGTACAGCAATTGTTCCAAGCATAGGAAATAGTATTGTTACAGAAAGTGTAGATAAAAATTATAATGATATGAATAAATTCAATTTTATATATATGTGGATTTCAGGCTGGTGTACAATATGTTTGGCTTGTTTATTTCAACCTTTCATGAAAATATGGATGGGGGAAGAATATATGTTTTCATCATATTTTATAATAATTTTATTGTGCATATATTTTTATGTTTTGAAAATGGGAGACATAAGAGCGGCATATTCAGATGCTAAAGGTTTATGGTGGGAAAATAGATATAGGGCAATAGTAGAATCATTAGCTAATATAATATTAAATATTATATTAGGAAAGATATTTGGAATTGCAGGAATAATTGCAGGAACATTAATATCATTACTTATTATCAATTTTGGTTATGGTTCACAAATATTATTTGAATTTTATTTTGGAAAGGATAGAATAATTGAGTATTTTAAGAGTAACATAATATATGCATTGGTTACATTTGTTATTTCGATTGTAACAGGTCTAATATGTTATAGTGTTGGTTTAGATGGAATAAATGGATTGATAATAAAATCAATAATATGTGTCATAATACCGAATATTATGTATATATTAATATACTGTAAGACAAAAAAATTTAAGGAAGCTAAAAAATTTATAATAAGTATAGTAAGCAAAGAAGGAGTGGTAAAATGAAAATAGCAGTTGCAGGAACAGGATATGTTGGATTATCATTAGCAACATTATTAAGTCAAAAAAATGAGGTGGTTGCACTAGACATAATACCAGAAAAGGTGGAAATGATAAATAAACGTCAATCACCAATAAATGATAAAGAAATAGAGGAATTTTTTAAAAATAAAAAATTAAACTTAAAAGCAACATTAGACTATAAAGATGCTTTTAAAGATGCAGAATTTATTATAATTAGTACACCAACAAATTATGATGACGAAAAAAATTATTTTGATACATCATCTGTTGAAGATATAATAAAAAAAGTAATTAGTATGCAAATTAATACAACAATGATAGTAAAATCAACAATTCCAGTAGGATTTATAAGAAATATCAAAAAGAAATATAATATAGATAATATATTATTTTCACCTGAATTTTTGAGGGAAGGTAAAGCATTATATGATAACTTATATCCATCAAGAATTATTGTTGGAGAAAAAACAGAGAGAGCTAAAAAATTTGCACAACTATTAAAAGAATCAGCACTAAAAGAAGATATCGAAATAAAATATATGGATTCTACAGAAGCAGAAGCAGTAAAATTATTTGCTAATACATATTTAGCTTTAAGAGTAGCATATTTCAATGAATTAGATACATATGCAGAGACAAAAGGACTAAATACAAGAGATATTATAGAAGGAGTTTGTTTAGATCCTAGAATAGGTACACATTATAATAATCCATCATTTGGGTATGGAGGATATTGCTTACCTAAAGACACAAAACAATTAAAAGCTAATTATAAAGATGTACCAGAAAATCTTATTAGTGCAATAGTTGAAAGTAACAGGACAAGAAAAGATTATATATCTCAAGAAATTATAAATAAGAAACCTAATAGGGTAGGAATATATAGACTAACAATGAAAAGTGGTTCTGATAACTATAGAGCTAGTGCAATTCAAGGAATTATGAAAAGAATAAAAGCAAAAGGAATTGAGGTTATTGTTTATGAACCAACTTTAAAAGAAGATACTTTTTTTAATAGTAAGGTAATTAATGATATAGAAAAATTCAAAGAAATGAGTGACATAATTGTCGTAAATAGATATAATAAAGAATTAGAAAATGTTAAAGACAAAATATATACACGAGATTTATTTTTTAGAGATTAAAACATATTAATATAGTATTGAATGATTATTGAAAATAGATATATAATCTTTATGAAGTAACTGAGAATGGAAAGGAAAAAAATGAAAAAATGTTAGAAAAATTATATTATTATGTATGATTATATTGATAACTATTGTATTATGCAATAGTACTAACATAAAGAGATATATTTCTAAAAATGAAGACAAACAAATATTACCCGAAGATGAAATAATAAATTCTAAAATAGAAGAAAAAGAAAATTTTTTTGATACAGTATATGAAAAAACTGATGATTTAGTAAATGAACAAAAAAGTAGTAATAATGTTGTTAGTAAGTATAGTAATATAGAACCACATATTGATGCGGAAACAGGTGTAAAATACGTTACATATGAGGGTTTTGAAAATGGATTAAATGAAACAGAAGATTGTTATCAGAAAATAAAAGAAACTCATGAATATGCAAATTTGAATAATTATGAGGTAAGAGCTACAGCAAATGTATATAATATATATAAATTAAATGATACAGAACCTATTTTAATAAATGCTAAGTTCATAATACATGATGAAAATATTAAAGATTTTAAAGCTAAGGGATATCCTATTTTGAAGATTGAATCAAATGATGTCAATAAGATTATTACTGATCAAAATATTTAAAAAAAAATAAAATTAAATAGAAATACAAACAAGCTAAAAGTATTAGCGGGATATGGAGATTGTATTTGTATAGCATATAATGAAAAAAATCCAATATATGAGATAATAGATACGAAGACTCTGGAATATCTCAAAGGGATATTTTTAAACAAGAGATATCACAAGATGGAAAATATAAAGTAGATGTAGCATATCAAAACAGTGATGACAAACAAATTGAAAGCTATAACTTTACTATTGATAAGGCGTCTCCAAGTATAACAGGAGTAGAGCAAGGAAAAACATATACGCATAAAATTTTTCCGGTAATAAAAGATGACAATTTAGAAACTGCAGAAATAACAATTAATGGAGAGACAAAAGAAATAGATTTGAAAGATGGGATTGAAGAAGAAGGAATTTATAAAATAGTTGCAATAGATAAAGCTGGAAATACTACATCAGTGAGTTTTCAAATTGTTGAACCAAGTGATGAAGATTATAAATTTAAAGAAGATAAAATTTTGAATATATCAGCAGACACAAATAAGGAAAAATTTTCTCAAATGGCTAATATAGATGTAAATTACAAAATAATAAGAAATTCAAAAGAATTAACAGAGGAAGAAAGTATTGTAACAGGAGATATTCTTCAAATGGAATCAGGACAAGAATATAAACTTATAGTAAAAGGTGATGTTAACTCTGATGGAGTAGCGAACATTAAGGATGTAATTGTGTTAAGAAAATATTTATTAATGAAAAACAATTTGAATGAAGTTGAACAACTTGCAGCAGATACGGATTTGGATGGAAAAACAATAGGAATAAAAGATTTGGTTAGGATGAGAATAATAGTAATTACACAGGGAGTTATGTAGAAACATTTGCAGAGAAAATGTATTTAAAATTAAGAAGGCAAAAGGAAAACAAATTGATTATAACGTTGTTTCGAATTTAATTTTGTTAACAGATGAAATGATTGATTTTTTCATTGAAAACAATGTTCCTATATGTACTTCAATAGATGGAAATGAAGAATTGCAAAATAAAAATAGGCCATATAAATATGGAAATTCATATAGGAAAACAATAGAACAGATAAAAAAATTAAGAAAAAAAGAAATAAATGTTAGTGCTATTGAAACAACTACAAAGTATAGTTTAAATAAATTTAGAGAAATAGTTGATGAATGCATAAAATTGAAACTAAATAATATATTCATACGACCATTAACAAAATTGGGAAAAGCTGATTCTAATCGGGATAAAATAGGTTATAGTGCAGAAGAATTTTTAGAATTTTATAAAAATGCCTTAGAAGATTATATAATAAAAAAAATAAGGAAGGAATATTTTTAGTAAAAGGACATCTAGAAATATTATCTGATTATATTAAAAATAATGAAGAGGTAAAGCAAATATTTAAAAAATGGGTTAGTTAAATATTTTTGTAAAATTGCTTATAAATTTTTTATAATAATTAAATAAAATATCAGAAAAATCTTGCAAAAACAATAACTTAAATGTATACTATAGAAGTACAAAAAAGGAGAAAATAAAACAAAAGAAAAAACAAAAAGAATAAAAGGGGAGGAAAAATGGAAGAAATAGATTTAAAAGAACTATTAAAAATATTTTGGATTAAGAAACTGCAAATAATATTAATAATACTAATATTTATGGGAATTGGAGTAATATATACAGTAGGATTTAAAGTACCACTATATAGTGCAGAAACAACACTAATATTAGCATCACAAAACAGCAATCAATCAAATTCAAATACAATAACAACATCAACAGCAACAGACATAACAGTAAATTCAAAATTAGTATCAACATACAGTGAACTAGTAAAAAGTAAAAATGTAATAAGACAAGTAATAACAAATTTAAATTTAGGAACAACAATAAGTGAAGATGAATTAAAAAATAATGTAACAGTAAGTGCTGTAAAAGATACAGAAATAATAAAAATAACAGTAACAACAAAAGAACCAGTAAATTCTGCAAAAATAGCAAATGAAATAGCAGAAGTATTTACAGCAAAAGTAAAAGAAATATATAGCATAGAAAATGTACAAGTTGTAGATAAAGCCGAAATATCATATACTCCATCAAATATAAATCATAAAAAAGATATAATAATATTTGCATTTATAGGAGCAGTTGTATCAGTAATTTATGTATTATTATCAAATATGTTAGATACAACAGTAAAAACTGCAGAAGAGATAGAAAAGGAATTTAAATTACCAGTAATAGCTTCAATTCCAATATATAATGCAGAGCCACAAAGAAGAAATGGAGGTAAAAGATAATGAGAAAAGAAGTAATAACACACCAAGATCCAAAATCTCCTATTTCAGAAATATTTAAGACATTAAGAACTAATATACAATTCATGAGTACAAAGGGAAAATTAAAAACAATATTAGTGACATCAACTTTGCCAGGAGAAGGAAAAAGTTGGGTTTCATCAAACTTAGCAGTAACATTTGCACAAGCTGGAAAAAGAGTTGTATTAATAGATGCAGACATGAGAAAAGGAAGACAATATACAATTTTTGGAGTATCACCAAGACCTGGATTATCCAATTACTTATCAGGAATAATTGATAATGAAGAAGCAAGTGATGATTTAACAAATTATATTCAAGAAACAGAAATTGATAATTTATATTTAATTTCAGCAGGAAATATACCACCAAATCCATCTGAATTATTAATTGCACCACAAATGGTAAATTTATTAGAACAATTAAAAGATATGTGCGATGTAATAATAATAGACGGAACACCTAGTCAATTAGTAACAGATTCATTAATACTTACAAGATTAGTAGATTCTACAATAATAGTTACTGCAAATAAACAGACTAAAAAAGAAGATTTAAAAAAGGTAATAAATAATATTCAAAATGTTGGAGGAAAAATTTCTGGAATAGTATTAAATAAGATACCAATGTCAGCTAAAAAATATGAACAAAGTTATTATTATGGTTCAACATCAACTAGGCATACAAAAACTTCCAAAAGAACTCAAACCCAAAGAAATGAAAAACCAATATATAATAGAACATCAGATTTATTAAAAGAAAATTCTACAGTTAGTAAAAATAAAAGAGTAGAAAATGGACAGAAAGAAGAAGTTGATAATAGAACAAAACAAGAAACACTAAACAAAGAAATAATAGTAAATAGTAAAGAGGAAATATCAATAGAAAAAACAAACGAGATATTAAATGAAATAAACAAATATCTAGATGAGGAAAAAAAGAAACTAAATTAAGAAACAAAAGGAGAAAGCTATAAATGATAGACATACACACACATATACTACCAAACATAGATGATGGTTCAAAAAGTATAGAAGAAACATTTAATTTAATAAAAGAAGCAAAAAGTGTAGGATTTGATTCAATAGTATTAACATCACACTATATGGAAGGATATTATGAAACAAATTCACCAGAAAGAGAAGTATGGCTTGATGCTATACGTGAAAATTTAGAAGCAAAAAATATAGATATAAAACTATATTTAGGAAATGAAATATATATGTCAGAAAATATTATAAAATTATTAGAAGAAGGCAAAGCAACTACGATGAATAATACAAGTTATGTATTATTCGAAATGCCTTTAAATGCAGAACCACTTAATTTATATGATATTATTTATGAAATGCAACAATATAAAATAGTGCCAATATTAGCACATCCTGAAAGATACAGTTTTGTACAACAAGATCCAGAATTAATATATGACTTAATACAAAAAGGTGTTTTAATGCAAGCTAATTATGGAAGTATAATTGGGCAATATGGAGAAAAAGCACAAGTAATAGTAAAAAAATTCTTTGAAAACAATATGATTCATATGTTAGGATCAGATGTACATAGACAAAATACAATATACCCTAAAATTCCAGATATATTAATGGAATTAAATGAATTAATAGGAGAAGAAAAGTTAAAAGAATTAACAACTATAAATCCAAGACTAGTATTGCAAAATAAAAGAATAGATATAGAAGAGCCACATAAAATAGAATTAAGTTTTAAAGAAAAACTTGCAATGTTAAAAGGCGAGTCATTAAGAACAATGTTAATGAATTTAGTAAGAAAAGATTAAAATATTTTTGGGTTAGGAAGGAAGTAAAAATATGAGAAAATATTTTGGAACTGATGGAATCAGAAGAATTGCAAATACAGAATTATCACCAGAGCTAGTATACAAAGTAGCAAAAGCAGGTGCATATGTATTATCAAAACATACAGATCATACACCTACAATTTTAATAGGAAGAGATACTCGTATATCTGGAACACTAATAGAAAGCGCTATGGTAGCTGGATTTCTAAGCTATGGAGCAAATGTTAAATTATTAGGAGTAATACCAACTCCAGCAGTAGCATATTTAACAAGAAAATTAAATGCAGATGCAAGTGTTGTAATTTCAGCATCACATAATACATATGAATTTAATGGAATAAAATATTTTAGTAATAAGGGAATGAAAATACCAGATTCCCTAGAGGAGGAAATAGAAGAAGTTATGGAATCTGGAAAACTAGAAGAATTGACAGCTGTTAATGATAAAATAGGAGTTTCAGAATATGCATTAGAAATGTTAGATGAATATGTATACTTCTTTAGGAAAAACTTTGATGATGATATTGCAAAATATAATAGAGAAGATTTTGTTGTTGGTCTTGATACAGCAAACGGAGCTACTTCAGTGGTTGCAGAAAAAGTATTTAAAGCATTAGGAATAAAATATAAAATTATTAATAATCATCCAGATGGAATAAATATTAATCATAATTGTGGTTCAACTCATTTAGAAGGACTAAAGAAATTTGTTGTTGAAAACAAATTAAGTTTAGGGGTTGCTTATGATGGTGATGGAGACAGATGTTTAGCTGTTGATGAAAAGGGAAATGAAATAGATGGAGATAAATTATTAGCTATTATTTCTCAAAGCTTAAGAAAAAAAGGAAAATTAAACAAAGATACAATAGTAGCAACTGTTATGAGTAATTTAGGACTTAATAAATATGCCAGAGATAATGGGTTAGAGTTATTGCAAACTCAAGTTGGAGATAGATATGTACTAGAAGAAATGTTAAAAGATGGATTTAATCTAGGAGGAGAACAATCAGGTCATGTTATCTTATTAGATTATAATCCAACAGGAGATGGAATATTAACATCTTTAATGTTAATAAAATCAATATTAGAAGAAGGAAAAAAAGCTTCAGAACTTGGAGAAACAGTAAAATTGTATCCACAAGTATTAATAAATAGTAAAGTAAATGCAAACAAAAAATATGATTATGATAAAGACAAAGATATTAAAAATGCAATTGAAAAGTTAGAAAAAGAATTTGCTGGTAATGGAAGAGTATTAATTAGACCTTCAGGAACAGAGCCATTAGTAAGAGTAATGATAGAAGGCGAAGACCAAGAATATATAACAAAAAAAGCGAAAGAAATAGCAAAATTGATTGAAGAAAAATTAAAATAAGCAGATTTTCATATTTTCTACATATAAATACGTAATAAAATTGTAATGAAAATGTAATATTAAAATGTTGATAAAAAGACAAATTAATGATATTATAAATTTATAAAAAAAGACAAAAGAAAAAATGGAGGGGAAAAATATGTTTATATTTGATATGTCTAATCCACTTACATTATTATTAATGTTAGCAGTAACTGTATTATTAATATTTTTATCTCAAGAGGTAAAACAAAGTTTTATTGGAGCAATTATGTTATTTGCTTATTTAATAATATTAGTAGTCCATGTTGCACAAATAGCAACACTATCAGAAGAATATAGATATTTGTTGACAACATTATCGAGATGTATTGTAATTGATTTTATTTTTGTTTTAATGACGTTTTTCTCATACTTATGGGTAGATGATTTAGAAGCAAAAAGTAAAGGCAAAAAAAGTATAGATAACAGTTTAGATTGGTTTTGGAAAAAAATCTAGATAATGAAAAATAAAATAATAATCATAACGTAATTCGAAATTTTATCAGTTTTTACTGAAAAAGTTTTTGAATTACGTTTTTTATATTATAGGAAAATTTTGCATATTTAAGTTTGTAACTGAATATATATACATATAAGAGACTTAAGATAAGGAGAAAAATATGTTTAATGTTACAGTATTAAAAATGCGAGATATTTTTAAAGTTATAATAGGAATTACTTTTTTAGTGGTTGTTGTACTAGGGATTAGTAAAATTTTTCATAAAGACACAAAAGAAAACTCAAAAGGTGTACAAAAAATAGAAAATGGAATAAAAGCTTTATCACAATTTAGTATGATAAATTGTATGGATCAGACAATTCCAACTATGTCAAGTATAAATGAAGAATATAAAAATATAGCAAAAGAAGATGATCAAAAAGAAAATAAGAATATACTACAAGAAATGTTAAAAACACAAATTAGTTCAGTGAATGCAATTAAGGAAAGTGAAGAAATAACTAATAAAGAAAATAACGAAAATATACAAGAAAATGAAAAAAATCAAACAGAAGAAAAACAAGAGATACAATTAGCTCAAGAAGGGTTACAAACGCAAGTAATTACGCAAAATCCAATTAGTGAGAATAGTAATGTAACTTACAAAAATGTGAAAATAAAAAATCAGACGAGCTATACTTTAACAGAAGAAATATTAAATCCAGATATAACAATAGAGAACAAAAATATTATACTATTTCATACGCATAGTTGTGAAAGTTATACTTCAAGTGATAAATATCCATATACACCAACAGGAACATTTAGAACTACAGATTTAAATTTTACAGTAGTAAGAGTTGGTACAGAACTAGAAAATCAGCTAAAGCAGTATCAATATAATGTAATACATAATACAGACTATCATGATTATCCATCATATAATGGTTCATATACACGTTCACTTGCAACTGTAGAGAATATATTAAAGACAAATCCATCAGATATAATAATAGATGTACATAGAGATGCAGTAGGAAGTAGAAGCGATTATGCACCAACAGTAAAAATAGGAGATACTGATGAAGCAGCACAGATAATGTTTGTAATTCGGAACAAATGAAGGAGGTTTATGGCATCCAAATTGGAATCAGAATTTAAAATTTGCAATTAAAGTACAAGAAAAAGCAGAAGAAATGTACCCAGGGTTATTTAAACCAATAATGCTAACAAAGTCTAGATATAATCAGCATTCTGGAAAATATGCTAGTATTATAGAAGTAGGAGCAACTGGAAATACACTAGAACAATGCTTAAATAGTATGAAGTATTTAGCAAAAGTTATGAATGAAGTTGTAAAATAAATTTTAGTCTTATATTGATTATTAAAAAATACTGAAACTTAATTTTTATTTTACTTGAAATAAAAAAGTATCTTATATATAATATAGCTATAATTCAAAAAAGAGGAGGAATAATAATGGCAGAAATTAAGTTAGACTTTAAAAATAGTGGAGTAACACAAAAAAGTATAATGGAGTATAAGGCACAAGTAGAAATTATTCATAAAGATTTGCATAGAAGAGCAAATGATGAAAAAGACTTTGTAGGATGGTTAGATTTACCAACTAATTATGATAAAGATGAATTTGAAAGAATAAAAAAAGCAGCTAAAAAAATAAAAAAAGAATCCGATATTTTGGTAGTTATTGGAATTGGTGGTTCGTATCTAGGTGCAAGAGCTGTAATAGAAGCATTAACTAGTTCTTTTAATAATATGTTATCAGCAAAACAAAGAAAATATCCTCAAATATTATATGTAGGAAATAATTTAAGTCCAAATTATATTAATGAATTAATTGAATATATTGGAGATAAAGATTTTTCTATTAATGTAATATCAAAATCTGGTACAACAACAGAACCTGCAATCAGTTTCAGGATTTTTAGAGAAATATTAGAAAATAAATATGGAATAGATGAAGCAAGAAGTAGAATTTATGCTACAACAGACAAAGCAAAAGGAGCACTAAAAGTACTTGCACAAAACGAAGGATATGAACAATTTGTAGTTCCAGACAATGTAGGCGGAAGATATTCAGTATTAACTGCTGTTGGACTGCTTCCAATTGCAACAGCTGGAATTGATATTGATAAACTTATGGAAGGAGCTAAAATAGCACAAGAAAGATATGATGATCCAAATCTAAAATATAATGAATGTTATCAATATGCTGTTATAAGAAATATACTATATAAATTATATAAAAATACAGAAATACTAGTCAATTATGAACCTAAAATGTATTACTTAACAGAATGGTGGAAACAATTATTTGGAGAAAGTGAAGGAAAAGAACAAAAAGGAATATTCCCAGCAGGAGTGAATAACACAACAGACCTACATTCAATGGGGCAATATATACAAGAAGGTAGAAGATGTTTATTTGAGACAGTTCTTGCAGTAGAAAATTCTAATTCTGATATAAAAATTAATTCAGATGATGATAATTTAGATGGATTAAATTATTTAGCAGGAAAGACATTAGACTATGTTAATAAAAAGGCTATGGAAGGAACAATAAAAGCGCATGTATCTGGTGATGTGCCTAATATTAAAATAACTATGGACAAATTAGATGAAGTTAATATAGGAGAATTAATATATTTCTTTGAAAAAGCGTGTGCAATGTCAGGAAGTATTTTAGGAGTAAATCCATTTAACCAACCAGGTGTAGAAGAATATAAAAAGAATATGTTTAAATTATTGAAAAAGCCAGGATATTAAAATTTGTAAATATTAAGAATAATTTTTATAGCATAAGTTATTTGTAAAAGAAAATAATTTGTGCTATAATTTATGCAAAATATGAGAAATTAATTATAAATATAATAGGAGAAAATAATGATATATACAGAGAAATTTAAGATTCCATTAAAAGATATAGGAAAAGATAATAAAATAAAAAATAGAGCAGTTTTAGAAATTTTAGAAAATATAGCGTGTTATCATTCAGACTTAGTAGGCTATGGTGTAAATAATATAAAAGAAACAAAAGTAACTTGGATATTATTAGATTGGAAGTTAAAAGTAATTAATAGACCAACTTATGGGCAAGTATTAACAGTAAATACATGGGGAAAAGGAATGAATAAATTTTTTACTTATCGTGATTATGAAATATATGATAATAATAACAATTTATGTGCAATAGCTACTTCAAAATGGGCTTTAATTGATACAGAAAAAGGGAAAATGTCGAGATTAACAGAAAATATAATTAATGCATATAAACCAGAGAAAAAGACTGTATTTGAAGAAAATAGTTTAGATAAAGTAAAAATACCAGAAGAATTTTCGAATACAATTAAATATGAAGTGATTAGAAAAGATATAGATATTAATAAGCATATGCATAATTTATACTATTTAGATTTGGCATATGAAGCTTTACCAGATGAAGTATATAATAAAAGACCATTTGATTATGTAAGAATAACTTATAAAAAAGAGATTAAACTTGGAGAAAAGGTGAATTGCAAGTATGTTGAACAAGATGGCAAATATGTAATTGTTATTAAAAGTGAGGATGAAACAGTAATACATGCAATTGTGGAATTACAATAAAAAAGTTGTAATGCAGTAAGATGTCCAAGCTTTGGCTCTCCCTATAATACTTAAATTTTATTTAATGTCTTTTCATTTCATTCAAAAAGAAAATCTAACACAAGAAAATAAGGCGCTTTCACTCAGGCTCAAAATTATTTATCATATGAATTTA